>CAESAB010000001.1_pt1 | contig 77351 bp, 76 predicted proteins | sample 7263531 | NCBI WGS metagenome assembly CAESAB01 (sample SAMEA6814095, study PRJEB35770) | freshwater metagenome | biome: Freshwater; feature: Freshwater reservoir; material: water | place: Czech Republic | collected 2017-05-23 | depth 30m m
CAGCAACTTTCTCTAAGCCATCGGGACTTGAAGATGCAAAGTTCGAAACGACGCCGGCCAGAAAGAGCGAGAGAACAAATCCGGCAAGAAGAAATCTAGTTTGTTTTTTCATTCTTTAACTCTCATTTCTAGTACCTGGGTAGCACCTTTGTAGCCGTATACCAAATCTGATCGACTTGCCATTACAGCGCTAATCGCGAGCGCAGTGATAACACCTTCGCCAATTCCAATCAGAATGTGAGTTCCGATCATTGCAGTGAATACTTGCGTAATAGAAAAAGTCGCAGTTCCACCAATTGCATATTGGAGAACAAATCCTGCTGCAGCACATGGCACAGAGATCAACCCTGCGAAGAAGGCAGCAATTGATACAGACGATTTATTCTTTGGAAGAATTTTCTTAACAAAGAGAAAGATTGCATACCCAACCCACACGCCGATTAATGACATGTTAAAGATACTAAGACCAAGCGCGGTTAATCCTCCGTCGGCAAAGAGAAGTGCTTGCAACAATAAGACAACGGTGAGTGCCAGAGATGCGGCCCAAGGACCAACAAGAACTGCCGCTAGCGCTCCGCCAAGCAAGTGACCACTAGTTCCTGCAGCGACTGGAAAATTGAGCATTTGCACGGCGAAGATAAAAGTTGCTGTGAGACCGGCGAGAGGAGCAGTCTTCTCATCGAGGGAGGATTTAGCTCCTCTGAGGGAGAATGCGAGCCCTGTGGCAGCAATGCCCGCAAAGGCGACTGAAGTGGGGATATCGATAAACCCATCAGGAATGTGCATAACCTAGCCCTTCTAGATGCAAACCGTTTGCAACAAGGAAATTGTAATCGAGATTTAACAGGCGAGCCACCTGAAATATCCGCGCCTTGGCCAGCGTTAGGTCTAAAGTGCAGGAATCTGCCAGGGCGAGTTACGGGGAGGTCACTTGTGAGCGATGAAGATGGCCAGGACGAGCTAGTTACCGAGGAAATGCTCTGGGATCGAATCCCAGAAGTACATGGCGAAGAACGAGCCAATACGTATTACGAACTCTCTGCGCGGATTTTTGCACGCGGCCAATATGACGAAGCGCTCGCACTCGCAGAGACAGCACGCGATATTTTCTCTGAACTTGGTGCAGCAGCCCCCAGCGAAGGACTTGCACAAGCCTATTCTGCAATTGGTTACAACCTTAACCAGTTAAAGCGAATGGATGAAGCTGCAACTGCAATGAGTAAAGCTGTTGCAATTTTGCGAGAGAACAAATCACCAATTGCACTTGAACTAGCGTGCACGTTGGGCGAGTGGTGGTATTCATCAAAGAATTATGAAAAAGTAATTGAGACCATGTACGAATGTTCTCAAGAGCATCTTGTAGACGGGAACACAATCGGTGCGGCAAATGACATGCACCTTATCGGTTGCGCGCATCGCGAATTGAAAAATTACAACGAAGCAATAATCTGTTTCCAAGAAGCGCGCAAAATGTTTAAGTTAGAAAAGGAAGTGATTCATATTGCTCGCTGCGATCAGAAGATTGCTTCTTGTTATGTTGAAATCGGCGAGGGTGAGAAAGCACTTGAAGCAGCGCGCAGAGCTATTGACGTCTTTGAAACAGCTCACGATCATCAAAGAGAAACATTCGCGTTGTTCGAGTTCGGCAAGGCAGAAATTCTCTTAGGTAAATTAGACGACGGACTATCAACTCTTGATGGCGTGCTTCAGATAATTGCCGAAGATGAACCAAAGGATTTTGAATTCATCCTAGATATTGAATCTCGTATGGTCGTAGTGATGCGCCAACTTGGTCGTATGGACGAGGCTGATGAGGTTGAGCGACGACTTAACTCAGTGCGCGAGGCGCTTAAGAGTGATGAAGAACCAAATCTAGATGGGTTCCTGCCAAAGAAAGACGACTAGTTAAGTACTAGGACTTGCGAGGTAAGTGCTGCAAAGCCCAGTGATACATAGCGATGGCCCCTGCAGCCGAAGCATTCATAGATCTCGTTGATCCATATTGCTCAATGGCATACAGCACTTCGCATACTTGAATACCTTCATCTGACATACCGGCACCTTCTTGACCAAATAGAAGTACGCATTTTTCAGGTAGCTGCGAGCCCTCGAGATGTTTTGAACTTGGCACGTTATCGATTCCAATAATGGGAACACTATTTTCCTGGCACCAAGCAGCGAATTCAGCAACAGTTGGATGATGCATAACCGTGAGATATCTATCTGTCACCATCGCACCGCGCTTATTCCAATCTCGCTTGCCGATGATGTGAACCATAGAAACATTAAACGCATTTGCAGTGCGAACAACAGAGCCAATATTCAGGTCGTGCTGCCAATTCTCAATTGCAATCTGTAATTTATGTCTCTTTGAATCAAGGTCAGCAACAATTGCCTCCACGCTCCAGTATCGATAATGATCTAGAACATTTCTGCGATCGCCATTTTCAAGGAGTTCTGGGTCATATTGCGCGCCTGTAGGCCAAGGTTTCTCATGAGGGCCAACGCCTACAACAGGGAAAAATTCTCCTGGTCCAATGACGGCGGGAGTATTGATTTCCATGGTTGCACTCTAAACTTAAGTGACCGTAATTACCAAAGTTTACTTTCCTAGGAGCTCCATGAATATTGTTTATCACATTGCTTTTGGAATTCACCTTCTCTGCGTTGTTGCAATCCTTGCGCTCCTGTTGATTCAGGTGAAGAAGAGCCCCAAGAAACTCAATCCTGGCGTTGTTCATGCAACCTTGACCGCACTTGTTGCTGGAATCGTGATGGTTGGCCTGTATGAAAAAGTCAATGTTGATGAAGTTGCTAACCACACAAAGTTTGGCGTTAAGGGATTGGTCATCTTGGTAATACTTACTCTTGGATACAAGAATCTAAAGAAGCCAGAACTTAAGAACTCAGTGTGGGCTGCAATGCTTGGACTCACAGTTTTCAACATCCTTCTCGCTTACCTCTGGATGTAACTTGCTCATGAAGAAGACAGTTGCAGTATTTGCCTGCCTTCTTCTTGGCACACCGACATTTCTCTCGACCGCTGCTAACGCACTCGATCCTAAGGGCGTTGCTTCGGTATTCAGTAAGTACATCGAGAATAAAGGTTTAGCTAATCCATCAGTTGTAGTAATCGATGAACAAACTGGTGAAATTGTCTTTGAGAAGAATCCAAATTCCTTGCGAAAACCCGCATCACTGCAGAAGTTGTTCACCGGAGTCGCCGCTGTAAACCATCTGCAGATGGATCAAACCTTTACAACATCCCTCTGGAGCGGCAGCGATAGTAAAACAGTTGTAATCCAAGGTAGTCGCGATCCTTGGGCTTCTCCATACACCTCGACGGCAAAGAAGTACGGCAGAACTTCTCTCCCCAGATTTGAGTACTACGCACTGAAGACCTTGAAAGAGCTCAACGAAGGTGATGTGAAGAAAGCAACTATTTATTACTCACAACTCTTTGCTGGCGATGTCGCGACACTAAAAACTCTTTTTCGCAAGAATGGTGTCACTGCAGTGATGAAACCAGTCAGTGCGCAGGAAGCAATCAATCGCTCATCTACTTTAGTAATTGATTCAATATCTCCTACGCTCGAGGAAATGCTTACCTTTGCACTTGTCTGGAGCGATAACGTTTTATCAGAGAGAATCGCTCGAATTGCCTCTGAAGCAGCGGGAAATGGACTCACTGAGGCAGGTGTAGAGGCAACATTTAATGAACTTCTTACATCCTTCGACTTAGATGCAACGCAAGTTGTTGTAAAAGATGCCAGTGGGCTGTCACGGAAGAATCGCGTAACCGCTAAGCAAGTAGGAGATCTCTTGATCAAAATTCGAGACGATGAGAAATATGCACCAGTGGTTAATGGTCTTCCAATCGGTGGAATTTCAGGAACGTTACAGAAGAGATTTGTGAAGACGGCACCTAACGCTGTTGGACTTGTGAAGGCAAAGACAGGCACGTTAAATGGAACAGCGAATTTAGCGGGATATGTTGAATCCGGAGAACATGAATACGCATTTGTCATCATCGCCGATAAGTTGCCAAGGAGCTATTCAGCAGGTGAAAGGGCGAGGGCTATTGTTGATCGAATCCTAGGCAAAATTGCGGCACCATTTATTGCACTCTTTAACTTAGATGAAGTTGAAAATGACGCTGAAGCTGAATTGGTTAGTTCTGATACACCTTAATTGAACCTTTGTAGCAAGCAACCCACGTTCTATTTGATTCATTGTCGTAGGTAACTCCAATGGGTTCCTGACATACCTTAATCGTTTCTACTTTCGATAAATCTGCAGCACGAATTTTGGTCATGGTTCCACTCTTAAAGTTCACAACAAATAGTGTCGAACCGTCGCCGCTGATTGCAAGGCTGCGTGCAGCCGAACCAGTAGAAACACTTTTAATCACTTTGTTTTTCTCTAAATCCCAAGCAACAACTTTTCCCGAAATATTTAAAGTCACGTAAAGCTTGGAGTTATCTGGCGATAGCTCTACAGCCCGTGGATTAGGCCCGACAGGGATAAGAGTTTTACTGAAGTCTTGTAAATCAATTCGATGAACATTTGAACCACCCATCTCTGCTACATATGCATAGGCGCTATCCGTCGATATAGCTATGCCTCGTGGATAGCGTCCAATTTTTATAGTTTCAACCACTTTCTGTTTTTCTACTGAAATGATTGAGACTGTATAAGAGCACCAATTAGTAACCAGAATGTATTTGTTATCTGGAGTCACCTTTACAACTTTCGGGACAGAGCCGACTGGATACACAGCATCGATTGTGTAATTTTCGAGATCTACACGGGATAGAAAGCTCTTGTCGAATCCAGATGCTGGAGAACAAATGTCAGTGCCCTCTTTTTGAAATCCTTTTCCGTACATTGCGTAATTTGTGAAGTACAAGAACTTTCCGTCGGGCGAATACGCACCCTCAACAGGCGAACCTCTATACAAGCCGGAGTACCGAGGAAATCCGAGTGAAGATAAATTCACTGAGTCCTTTACGGTACTAAGCAATTCAAGTGATTGTGCATCATAAATTGTGACAGTGTGGCGATACATCATGTTATGAGCACTGATGAGTCCGGTTTGTGATGCAGCAACTGATTTTGGACTCAGCGATCCAGAGAGAGTTTTCACTAGGGTCATCGATGACTCTGAAGGATCTGATGCGATTGCCAAAGTATGTTGTGCAGTAAGCAAAGCTATAGAGATAGAGATGCTGGCTGCGACTTTACGTGTACGCATGCCGGCAAGACTACTAGTGAAAATTGCTAGTGAAAATTAATCATCATCCTCATCGTCATGGTCATCAGAATCACGATGCTCATTGCGACCTTCGTGACCTTCGTCCTCACCGTCCTCGTCATCTCCGCCCTGAGGTAAAGAAGCGATGGCAGGTTTCTGAATTTTTGGGGCAGTGGTTGTAGCTGATGCAGATGCAGCAGGAGAAGTGACTGCAACCTCAGCGCTTGTCATTGGCTCATTGTTCGCATTTGCAAAAAGTGAACCGCCAAGTATGACTGCGCTCACTGTTGCAAGTGTTCCGAAAGCAAGGCGCTTATCAATCTTTCGAACATCTCTTGTAGAACCATCGCTCTCTGCGAGTTCCATCCATTCAGACTTTCTCGGTGTCATGGTGACCCCTTTCCATAAAGAGAAAGTAGAGCTTCTTCCTTAGAGCAAACTGAGAATTGAGATGATTTTGACTGTCAGTGCTGGGTACTCTAAGCGTGTGAATGTAATCCGCGCCTATATCGATCTGATGAAACTGCGCGTTGTTGAACTTTTAATCATCACAACTTTGCCAGCAATGGTCTTGGCTGAAAAAGGTTTGCCATCATTTGGTTTAGTCGCTGCCACTCTGATTGGTGGAACTCTTGCTGCTGGATCTTCAAATGCATTTAATATGGTGATTGAAACTGAAACAGATAAGTTAATGGCACGAACATCTAAAAGACCGCTAGTGGTTGGATCTGTAACTCGAGTTCAAGCAATTGTTTTTGCATCGCTAATAGGGATTATTTCATTAGTTATTTTTGAGCAATTTACTACAACACTTGCAACGCTATTAACCGCCTTAGCAATTTTCTATTATGTGGTTATCTACACAATAATTCTCAAGCCCAATACGTCTCAGAATATTGTGTGGGGAGGTGCTGCTGGTTGCATGCCAGTTCTCATTGGTTGGGCAGCTGTCACTGGTTCACTTACATGGGTACCAGTTGCATTCTTTTTTGTAGTTTTCTTCTGGACTCCGCCACATTTTTGGGCACTTGCAATCAAGTACAAAGAAGATTACTCAGCAGCAGGCATTCCGATGTTGCCATCAGTTGCATCGCAATCCAATGTCATTAGTCAAATGTGGTTTCATACAATTGCAATGGTGGTGGCCTCCGCTGCAATGATTCAATTGGCAGGGCTCCCTGTATGGGCATTTTGTGCAACAGTTCTACTTGGCGCACTATTTACTTTCCAACTCTTTGCACTCAAAGAGAACTCAGATAATTACAATAAAGTCGCGGCAGGTATATTTCACTGGTCGATTACTTACCTAAGTCTTTTCTCGGTATTGCTTGTTGCCGCTCAGCTTTTAAGCGCTTGATCTAAATCCTTTATCAAGTCATCTACGTGTTCTAACCCAACAGAAAGTCTTACTACTGATGGAGTAATTCCCATCTCTGCCAGCACTTCAGGAGCAAGGCGACGGTGTGTTGTAGACGCTGGATGTGTAATCAGTGACTTGCTGTCACCCAAGTTGTTTGAAATATCGATGACGCGAAGTGCATCCATACATTTGAACGCATCTTTTTGAGTGCCTGCAAATTCAATACCAATTGTGGTTCCACCAGCTTTCATCTGCTTTTTGATAACTGCAGAATCAGGGTGAGAAGCAAGCCCTGGATAGCGGACACTCTTAATCGCTTTATTGCCTTCAAGAAATTCTGCAACCTTTTGCGCATTATCTGACATGCGCATGACACGCAGTTCCATTGTCTCCAGTGACTTTACTAGAACCCACGCGTTAAATGCACTCAGTGATGGCCCTGTGTGACGAGTGAAAGGAATTAACTTTTCGTAAATGTATTCAAAGGAACCTAAAAGTGCACCAGCGAGAACTCTTCCTTGTCCATCAATATGTTTCGTAGCGGAATACATAACGACATCAGCGCCGAGTTCAAGTGGCTTCTGCAGAACAGGCGACGCCATGACATTATCAACTATTACGGTTGCGCCAACTTTGTGTGCAAGATCGCTGATGAATCTTATATCTGCAACTTCTAGAAGTGGATTACTTGGAGTTTCGATAAAGACAGCCTTTGTCTTCTTGGAGAGAGCCTTCTCCCAAGCCGACTTGTCATTCGCTTTTACTAATTCGTAAGTGACTCCCCACTTGGGCAGAATTTCGGTGATGACAACGTGACAAGAGCTAAACATCGCAGCGGAAGCGACTATGTGATCGCCACTTTCAACTATGCAAGCAAGTGAGGCAAACATTGCTGCCATTCCCGAACCTGTGGCTACACAATGATCGGCGCCTTCAATTGCAGCCAACCTTTTCTCAAACATTGCAACAGTTGGGTTGTGAAAGCGGCTGTAAAGAAAATGATCTGTCTCATCTGTGAATGAATCGAGCGCTTCTTGTGAATCTGCGTATGTAAATCCACTATTGAGATAAAGCGCTTCAGAAGTTTCACCAAATCCAGAGCGAGCTAACCCTTCGCGCACTGCTGCAGTTTGTGGATTTACTTTCCAATCTGGTTCACGACGTTTTGGATGTTCGTGATAGCCCCAGACCTCTTTACTCATGTGCCCATCTTAAGGTTTGACTGGTAAATTGCCCACATGCCTACACTCGCGATCTCGGTTAAGGATTTAAGTAAGAAATATGAATCCGGTTTTGCCGTTTCTCACGCGAATTTTGAAGTTCCCCTTGGCACCATCTGCGGATTTGTTGGGCCAAATGGGGCGGGTAAGACCACCACGATTCGTATGTTGCTGGGCTTAATTTCTCCAACCGGTGGAACTGCCGAAATTCTGGGTGAATCAATAAACCATCCAGAGAAATATCTTTCACAAGTTGGGGCGATGATTGAAGGTCCCGCTTTTTATCCCGCACTCTCTGGTTCACAAAATCTAAAGGTTCTGGCAACTCTCGGCGGTTTTCCAGTTGAAAGAGTTGAAGAGCTGATTAAGACAGTTGGTTTAGAAGGTCGTGGGGATTCAAAATACAAGACTTACTCACTCGGAATGAAACAGAGATTGGGAATTGCGGCAGCACTACTTCCAAACCCAAGAATTCTTATTTTAGATGAACCCACCAATGGCTTAGATCCTGAAGGAATTCAAGAAGTGCGTGACTTGCTCAAAAAGCTTGCATCACAAGGCACCACGGTTTTTGTCTCTTCACACTTGTTGTCAGAACTTGAACTCATCAGCGAATACATCGTGATGCTGCGAAAAGGTGAAGTTGTTTTCGCAGGGCAATTGCAAGAATTAATGCTTTCACAACAGCCAGTAATTTTGGTAAAGACACAGAGCCCTTCAGACTTACAAAGAATTGTCGAGATTGCAAAAGCAGATGGTCATAACGCAACCATCAGATCTGAAGTTGCTCATATCGAAGGACCAGAAAATTGGGCGGGAATACTTAATAAGAAAGCATTTGAAGCCGGGATTGTCATAACTCAGCTTGCTCCACAACTACCAAATCTTGAAGAAACCTTCTTTGAAATGACTGGAGACCAGCGATGATCAGAGTCATTTTTGCAGAGTGGCGCAAACTGCGTCGGCCAACACTTTTTCTTGGAACCCTTGGGGCAGCACTCTTCTTTACGGGACTGACCACAATTTTTCTTTATCTTATGATTGATTCAGAACAAGGAAACTCTGATCGTGGACGCCAAGTAAGTCGTGAAGTCCTCAACCTTGCAAGTGGTTCTGTATTTGGATTTGCATCAGTCGGCGGTTTATTGGGAATCATCGCGCTCTGCGTATTCGCGGCGCAAACAGCGCAGGAATACACATACGGAACTCTTAGAAATTTACTAGTACGTCAGCCCGGAAGAGTTAGATTGCTGGCTGGAAAACTAGCAGCGATGAAGATATTTGCACTCTTGCTCGTTGCAATTGCAGCACTCGTGAGTGTGGGTCTCTCTGTCGCACTAGCAGATCGCGCTAAGGTATCTACAGAGCTTTGGTTTACAGCAGATGGCTATCACGCTATTGGGCAGACGCTACTTAATGTGAGCATCTCGGTCATCTATTTCGGAATCATTGGAATGACACTTGGCCTATTGCTGAGATCGCCAATCTCTGCAATCTCAATTGCGGTGCTGTGGATTTTGATTATTGAGAATTTAATTGGGGCAGTTAAACCCGTCACTCTCGATTGGATGCCCGGCAATCAGCTTTCGGTAATTGCGCAAGGCGGTAGCCCAGATGTTTCATATTCGCATGCGCTAATTCTGGGAAGTTTCTATGTATTTATCGGTGCGACGATTGCAACGATTCTTTTCTCACGAAGAGATGTGGCTAACTAGCGACACAGGCTCGATAGTGCAGGTTTGCAACTGGTGCTCAATTATTCTTAGTTAATGCGTCGTCGAAATCGCCTCATCAGCCTTGCAATCATTGCAGGGCTCTCTCTTTCGATGACACCTGCAATCGCAAAACCAAAACCGACCCTGGCAGAAATTGAAGCCGCAAAGAAAGCCGAAGCGGCGAAGAAAACTGCAGCTGATGCTGCTGCCAAAAAGTTAGCTGTTGCGAATTCAACCCTTAAGCAGCTAACTGCAAAAGCAGATGCCGCAAGAGCTCTCTATCTCAAAGCAAAGAAAGAGTTGGAGGTAGCAACTGCACAAGCAAGGGCCGCAGCAAAACATGCCGCAGAGACTGCAGAATCAGTAGCAGAGGCACATCGAGTCATTGGAAAGCTAGCAGGTAATGCATACATTCTTGGTGGAACCATGAGTGATATCGAACCGTTACTCAACGCAAATGGTCCACAAGATTTGATTGATCAGTTATCAACTCTTAATACGTTAGGTGCACGTAACTCCACAGCGCTTGTGCGATACAAAGCTGCAGAAGTTGTAGCACGCGAAGCAAAGAAAAAGGCTGATGAAGCGAAAGCAGTGCAAGAAGCGGCTACTTTAAAAGTAGCCGCAGCCAAAAAAGTTGCCGATGATGCACAAACTCTGCAGCAACAAGAAGTAAATAAACTACGTGCTGTGCAAGATAAGTTGATTAAAGATCTTGCCAAAGCAAGAAATGTTCGAATTACTCTTGAACAACAGAGACAGCTCGCTTTGCTTGAAGAGAGCCAAGCAAACACCGCCTCAACTATCATTAATCAAGCCAAGGTTTGGCCCAATACAGGATTTAGAGGAAGACCTACAAGTCGAACGAATGAAGTGCAACGTGCGGCTGCCGTTGCATTTGCTAAGAAACAAGTACTTGCACGCAAGCCGTACATTTGGGGATCAGAAGGTCCAAATTCATTTGATTGCTCTGGACTTGTTTATGCTGCCTATCGATCAGCGGGTCTAGGTTGGCCGAATTGGGATCGCCTTAACTCGGCACTTTATGCTGGTTATACAAAGCATGTAACGCTCAATGAGTTACTACCCGGTGATCTCCTGTTTTACTCTTATAAAGGCACGATCTCCACAATTCATCACATCACAATTTATGCAGGTGGTGGAATGATGTGGGAAGCAAATTCCAAGGGTAAGGGGTTGTTGTACTCAAGCATTTACAGCATTAAAGGCCTTATGCCATTTGGTGGCCGGGTCTAGTCTTACTTCATGACCGAAGCAATCGTTGAGATTCGCAATGCTGTCAAGGCGCATTTAGCGAAACTTGAAGCAGGGGATTCGGTTCTCGTTGCAGTTTCGGGTGGTGCCGATTCGCTTGCACTTGCATATGCAGTCATGAAAGAGAGCGCAACAAATGCAATCCGAACTTTAGCTGTAACAGTTGATCATCAACTTCAAGAAAATTCTGAACAACAATCAGATAATGTTTCAAAACAGCTACACGAAATGGGTTATACAAAAGTTTACATTGAGAAAGTTAAAGTCAACACTGAATCTGGAATTGAAGCGGGTGCTCGAAGTGCGCGTTATGAGGCAATTACTAAGTTAGCAGAGAAAGAAAAAGTAACGAAAGTCTTCTTGGGTCATACAAGAGATGATCAAGCAGAAACAGTTCTCCTTGGCTTAGCCCGTGGATCAGGAACACGATCAATGTCAGGTATGGCAATCGATAATGGTTTGTTTGTTCGACCATTACTTTCTATTACACGTCAGCAAACGGAGAAAGCGTGCGCCGAAGTACATCTAAAGATGTGGAATGACCCGCATAATCTCAATACAGAATTCTCACGAGTTAAAGTGAGATTACATGTTTTGCCAGTGATGGAAGAAAACCTGGGCCCGGGAATTTCTGCGGCTCTCGCGCGATCTGCGGCACTGCTTCGTGATGATGCAGATGCTTTAGATGACATTGCTCAGAAAGAAGTAGCCCAGCTAAATCTCTCAGATTTAGATTGTGAAAAACTCTCTGCCCTTCCTCGCGCCATTCGGACTCGAATTTTGCGGACCGCTTTGTACTACTCTGGAGCCCCTTCAGGCTCAATTTCAGCTGATCACGTGGCAAGCGTTGAGGCGCTGGTCACTTCGTGGCGCGGCCAAGGGGCGTTGAGCTTGCCGGGCGGTGTGAAGGTTGAGCGAATTTCGGGCAGACTTTCGCTCTCAAACCCGTAAGACCCAATCCAGTAATAACCAAGGAGCTCACCCAGTGGATCTAGCAACAGTTGGAACAGATGTTGAAAAGGTAATTGCAACTGAAGAAGAACTTGCTGCAAAGATTTCCGAGTTAGCTGCGCTCGTTGATGCTGATTACAAAGATAAAAATGTTCTACTTGTTGGCGTTCTAAAAGGCGCCATCATGGCGATGGCAGATCTTACTCGTGCGATGCAATCTCATATTGAAATGGATTGGATGGCAGTTTCCTCATACGGGTCAGGCACCAAGTCAAGCGGTGTTGTAAGAATTCTAAAAGATTTAGATCGAGATATTACTGGCCGTCACGTCTTGATTGTTGAAGATATCGTTGACACTGGACTTACTCTTTCTTGGTTAAGAGCTAACTTGTTTTCACGCGGTGCAGCATCTGTTGAGATTCTTGCAATCCTTCGCAAACCAGAAGCAGCGAAAGTTGATGTTGAAGTGAAGTATGTTGGATTTGATATTCCAAAAGAATTTGTCGTGGGATATGGTCTCGATTTTGATGAGAAGTATCGCAACCTTTCATTTATTGGTGTGCTTGCTAAGCACATGTACTCATAAGGATTGACATGACTTCCCAAAAATCTGACAAGAAATCCTTTTTCGATAAGTTTAAGGCATCACCAAAAGCTAAAGATGTTCCATTAACTCGTACCCAAAAGATATTTCGAGGTCCACTGTTCTGGATAGTTGTAGCAATTTTCGCTGTCTCCATTTTCGGACAGGTCACTAGTGCAACTAATCGCTATACAGAGATAAAAACCTCTCAAGCCATTGATGCAATTTCCAAATCACAAGTGGAGTCTGCTGAGTTAATTGATAGGAGTCAGCGGATCAAGTTAGTCCTGAGTGGTGGAAACACGATTAAGGGCGCTACAAAGGTAGAGGCGTCATATATTGCTCGCCAAGAGCCAACACTTGTTGATGCATTAACTGCAAATCCACCACCAAAGGGTTGGACAGTTGATGTTCCAAAACAGTCCATGCTCACCAATTTCCTCTTTAGTTTCGGTCCAATTCTGATAATTGGTTTGCTCTTCTTCTTGATGATGAGTCAAGCACAAGGCGGAAATCGAGTATTCTCATTTGGAAAATCACGTGCAAAATTACAGAACAACGATGTACCTCAAAATACTTTTGATGATGTTGCGGGTGCGGATGAAGCGATTGCAGAACTTGAAGAGATTAAAGACTTCCTTGCAGACCCAGCCCGATATGCACTACTAGGTGCAAAGATTCCGAAAGGAGTTCTTCTCTATGGCCCTCCAGGAACAGGTAAAACACTTCTAGCCCGCGCCGTAGCTGGGGAAGCGAAAGTACCTTTCTATTCAATCTCTGGTTCTGACTTTGTCGAGATGTTTGTTGGTGTAGGTGCAGCGAGAGTTCGAGATCTATTCACCCAAGCAAAAGCGCATGCACCAGCAATTGTTTTTGTGGATGAAATTGATGCTGTTGGTCGTCAACGTGGCGCTGGTATGGGTGGTGGGCACGATGAACGTGAACAAACACTTAATCAACTTTTAGTAGAGATGGATGGATTCGAGGCAAACGGACAAGTTATTTTGATTGCAGCAACAAACCGTCCAGATGTTCTTGATCCTGCACTTCTTCGCCCAGGTCGTTTCGATCGTCAAATTCCTGTTGAGAGACCTGACCTAAAAGGTCGCGAAGATATTCTGAAAGTCCATGCCAAGAACAAACCAATTTCAAAAGAAGTTGAACTCGTTACATATGCGCGCAGAACACCAGGCTTTACCGGAGCAGATCTTGCAAATGTTCTAAATGAAGCAGCGCTATTGAGTGCACGTGAGGGCCTGAAAACTATTGGTAACTTACAGATTGATGAAGCAATCGATCGAGTTATGGCAGGGCCACAACGTAAATCTCGCTTGATGTCAGAGGATGAGCGTCGCGTAACTGCGTATCACGAAGCGGGTCACGCACTTGTAGCTCATGCACTTCCACACACAGATCCAGTTCACAAAATTACGATCATGCCTCGGGGTCGCGCACTGGGATACACAATGGTGCTACCCGATGAAGATAAGTACTCGACCACTCGCAATCAATTACTTGATCAATTGGCATATTCACTTGGTGGGCGTGCAGCAGAAGAGCTCATATTCCACGATCCTTCAACGGGTGCATCTAACGACATTGAAAAGGCAACGGCGCTTGCACGCGCAATGGTTACTCAATACGGAATGACCGAGGCAATTGGCGCTATCAAACTTGGTTCAGATTCTTCACAGCCATTTATGGGCAGAGATTACGGACACCAGCGCGATTACTCTGAAAACGTTGCTGCGGTTGTCGATGCAGAAATTCGCAAGATGATTGAAAATGCTCATCAAGAAGCATTTGATATTCTCGAACTGAATCGAACCATTCTGGATGAAATGGTTATCAAACTTCTTGAAAAAGAAACACTCAACAAAGAAGAAATTGCAGAAATATTTAGACACGTAAAGGCTTGGCCAAATCGTCCAGCATGGACAGGATCAGAGACACGCATTCCATCAACACAACCACCAGTTGATATTCCTGAGCGAATTCTTCCGGCAGTAAGTGATGCACCCAAAAAGGCACGACGAGTGAAGAAGGCAACTTCCGAGTGACGGATATTTCTTCAGTTTCAATGGGGCCAAGCGATGGGCGCGCATCGCACCCCTATGACCAAGAGCGTGCAGAAAGAGCTGTTCGCGAACTTCTCTTAGCGTTAGGTGAAGATCCCGAACGCGAAGGCTTAAAGGAGACCCCTGCTCGTGTTGCTCGAGCATTTAAAGAAAACTTCGAGGGACTGTGGCAGAAGCCAGAAGAAGTACTTACAACTACATTTGATATTGGCCATGAAGAACTTGTCATCATTCGAGATATCGAAGTCTTTTCACATTGCGAACACCACTTAACTCCGTTCCACGGAGTTGCTCATGTTGGATATATACCAAGTGGCAAAATCACCGGTCTCTCAAAAGTGGCTCGACTTGTTGATCTCTTTGCTCGCAGACCTCAAGTACAGGAGAGATTAACTACACAAATTGCCGATGCATTGGTAGAAATCTTGAAGCCAATGGGCGTAATTGTCATTATTGATTGCGAACACTTATGTATGTCGATGCGCGGAGTACGTAAGTCGAAAGCGCGTACAACAACTTCTGCAGTTCGCGGAGTACTTCAAAATGCGGCAACACGAGCAGAAGCAATAAGTCTTGTTACGAATCGATAGTCAATTATGCTCGTAATGGGAATACTCAATGTGACTCCTGATTCATTTGCAGATGGTGGAATAAACCTTGATGCAAATACTGCAATTGCCCGTGGTCGAGAGATGGCCGCGGAAGGCGCAGACATTATTGATGTTGGCGGAGAATCCACGCGGCCAGGTGCCGATCGAGTAACTCCAGATGAGGAACAAGCACGTGTTATCCCCGTGATTCGAGCACTTGCTGAAGATGGTTTTCAAGTAAGCATCGACACTATGCGTGCAGAGACAGCTCGATTAGCAGTACAAGCCGGGGCAACGATTGTTAACGATGTGAGCGGAGGAGCCGCTGATCCACTGATGCTTGCAACTGTTGCAGAACTCGATTGCACATATATTTTGATGCATTGGCGCGGACATTCAAAGGAAATGAACTCAAAAGCAATCTATGGTGATGTTGTTGTCGATGTCACTTCAGAAATTTCTATGCAGGTAGAAAAAGCATTGCTAGCAGGAGTTAAGAGAGAAAAAATCGTTATTGATCCTGGCATTGGATTTGCTAAGGATGCCGAGCACAACTGGGAAATTCTTAGACGACTTGATGAATTCACTGAGCTAGGTTTCCCAGTACTAATTGGCCACTCTCGCAAACGATTCTTAGGCGGAGCAGAACCATCAGATCGCGAGGCTTCAACTGTAGAAGTTACTAAGAGCCTTGTTGGAAGAGGCATTTGGGGAGTTAGAGTTCACGGTGTGAAAGCAAATGTAGAGGCACTAAGTCAATGAGCGATCTTATTGAGATAAAAAGAATCTGGGGTTTTGGATACCACGGAGTTTTCGACCATGAAGCAAAAAATGGTCAAGATTTCTTTGTTGATATTAAAATGCATTGTGACCTCACGCGCGCATCAATAAGTGATGACTTAAGCGATACGGTGGATTACGGCGCAATCACAGATCTAGTTGTTGAAGAAATCACGGGAGAACGCGTTCAGCTGATTGAGAAATTAGCTGGAAGAATTGCTGACCGAATCAAGAAATCACATCCACAAGTAAATAAAGTATCTGTCACTGTTCATAAACCCAAGGCACCCGTTTCTTCAGAGGTTGCAGATATATCGGTAACGATAACCCGATGAAAGCTGTTGTCGCACTTGGTGCAAATCTTGGTGACCCACAAGAACAAATCGAATTAGCACTAGTTCTTCTCAAGGAATCTACTCATGTAATTTCTGTCTCAGGTTTTTACCGTACAAAACCCGTCGGTGGCCCAGAACAGCCCGATTACATCAACGCAGTATGCATTTTAGATAGCGATCTACCGGCAGCTAGTTTGCTCTCACTTCTTCAAGGAATTGAAAAAACGCTTGGGAGAGAACGGCTTGAGCATTGGGGTCCACGGACAATTGATCTCGATCTTATTCAATATGGAAACATTCTCAGCAACGCAGCGGAGTTAGAACTTCCTCATCCTCGCGCCCATGAAAGAAGATTTGTTTTGGAACCATGGAGTGAGATCGAACCGGAGGCAATTCTGCTTACGCATGGGAGAATAAGAGACCTTTTGGAGCAATTGCCTTAACGCTTTAGACTTTATCTACTGCCCGCCCGGTACCTGAAAGGACTGGAGCCATGAAAGTAGTAACTAGCGCCACTGACCTTCCTTCAGGCTGCGCATTTGTTCCTACTATGGGGGCGCTGCATGCAGGTCATGCATCTCTTTTTAAGATCGCTAAAAACCAAAGTGAAAATGTTGTAGCTAGTATTTTCATTAATCCACTTCAATTCGAAAATGAAGAAGATCTAGTTAAGTACCCCAAGACTCCCGATGCAGATATTGAGATTGCACAGAATTCTGGAGTGACTCATTTATGGTTTCCACGCAGAGAAGAGATTTATCCCGAAGGATTTAATTCGGTAAAGGCTGGCCCTATCTCGAAACTTTATGAGGGCGCCTCGCGTGCAGGACACTTCGACGGTGTTGTCACTGTCGTTCGTAGACTTTTCGACCTGGTGAAGCCGAAACTTGCAGTATTCGGTGAGAAGGATTTTCAGCAATTGAAGTTGGTAGAAGAGATTGCTGCTGATGTATCAATAGTGAGAGCACCAACAATTCGTGAATCAGATGGATTAGCGATGTCATCTCGAAATATTCGTCTCTCGACAGAGGGTCGTGCAGCTGCACCAAGTATTTATCAAGCGTTATCGACCGCAACGTCCGAGACGGAATTGCGCGAAATTCTCAGTGCGCAACCACTGCTGACGGTCGACTACGCAGATTTCATCGATGAAGAAACCTTCTTACCCGCACAGCCGGATACTCAAAAGGTGCGTGCGCTAGTCGCTGGCTGGATTAATGGGGTGCGTTTGATTGACAATATGCAGATGGTGAAGCGCGCATGAAGCTATTAGCTCCGGTTCCGGGATGGACTTCAACTGCAGATGTGATTGTGGTTGGTTCTGGTATTGCTGGTTTAACCACCGCGCTCCAATGTAGAACTTTTGGTTTATCAGTTCTCTTGGTTACCAAGGCGAGCGTTGATGAAGGCTCAACAAAATGGGCACAAGGAGGTATTGCAGCTGCACTTGGTGACGGTGATTCGCCAGAGCAGCACGAGAAAGACACTTTGGTAGCGGGCGCAGGGTTATGCGATGCGCAAGCGGTGCGCGTTCTTGTAACAGAAGGACCGGAAGCAGTTCGTAAGCTAATCGAACGTGGTGCGATTTTTGATAAAGAAGAAAGTGGCGAAATCGCTCTGACACGTGAAGGTGGGCACCTTCGCAATCGCATTCTTCACGCTGGCGGAGATGCAACTGGTGCTGAAGTTTCACGTGCACTTCTTGCCGCTGTACAAAACGATCCCGACATTGAAGTGGTTGAGAATGCGCTAGTACTAGATGCGCTTAAGAATGATATTGGTGAGGTATGTGGTGTAACGCTACACGTGATTGGTGCCGGAAGCCGTGATGGAGTTGGACGCGGAATTGCAAAAGCTGTTGTGCTTGCAACAGGGGGACTAGGGCAAGTATTTGCACAAACAACAAATCCTTCAGTCTCCACCGGAGACGGCGTAGCACTTGCTCTACGAGCGGGAGCTAAAGTTGCCGATGTCGAGTTTATTCAATTCCACCCAACTGTTTTATGGTTGGGCAATAATTCTGAAGGCCAGCAACCGCTTATCAGTGAAGCAGTGCGCGGAGAAGGGGCTTATCTTCTTGATAATGATGGAAAACGTTTTATGCAAGAGATTCACCCATTAGCAGAATTAGCACCTCGAGATGTTGTTGCTATTTCAATTATGCGCGTCATGAATATAGAGAAATCACAGCACGTATGGCTTGATGTTCGCCACATTGAAGGTTTTGAATCACGTTTCCCAACTATTTACGCATCGTGTAAGAACAACGGAATTAATCCATTGAAAGATTTGATTCCCGTTGCTCCAGCATCACACTATGCATCAGGGGGAGTTCGCGTAGATCTCAACGGCAGAACCAGTGTGAATGGTCTATACGCATGTGGCGAAACAGCGTGCTCAGGTGTACATGGTGCTAATCGACTTGCTTCTAACTCACTTCTCGAAGGCTTGGTCTTTAGCGCACGAATTGCTGCAGATATCGCAACCAATCTTCCAGAATTTAGCGAACCAGTTGAAAATGTCTCACGCGCAATTCTTCTCGATCCACAGGTTCGACATGACATTCAAGTAAGTATGAGCCGCGGTGCTGGAGTGCTTCGTTCTTCTGATTCATTACTCCGTACCAGTTCAGACCTAACACGTATTGAAGACAGAACTAGTACACAACCATGTGTTGAAGCATGGGAGACAACAAATCTGTTTCAGCTCGCACAGGCAATACTTAAAGCGGCACTCATTCGACAAGAAACGAGAGGGTCGCATTGGCGTGAAGATTTCCCAGAGACGAGCGATGTTTGGCGCAAGCGAATAGTTCAGCAACTGGATCAAACTGGATATTGGACAAGCGGATATCAGGAGGTAGGAAACAAATGATTGACCGCGAGTTGATAACACGAGCTCTTGCAGAAGATTTAGATGGCGGAGAAGACATCACATCCATAGCAACTGTTACGGGTAACGAAAAGGTAGTAGCTGATTTTGTAGTGCGCGCAAATGGTGTTATTGCTGGAATCGAGATGGCAGTTGCCGTGCTTGAAGAAGTTGGACTTACAGATATTTCAAAGATTGTTACTGATGGAACAAAAGTTTCTGTGGGGCAAACAGTTCTCACTGTTCGTGGCGATACACGTGCCATTTTGCTTGCAGAGAGAACTGCGCTCAATTTTTTATGTCACTTAAGCGGAATAGCCGCTGTCACAAATACATGGGTTGAAACCATTGCAGGAACATCTTGCAAGATTCGTGATACTCGGAAAACAACACCTGGTATGCGACAACTTGAAAAATATGCCGTTCGCATGGGTGGAGGAGTCAATCATCGGATGTCACTTAGTGATGCTGCATTAATCAAAGATAATCACATTGCGGCTGCAGGTGGCGTTGTAGAAGCATTTACAAAAGTACGAGCTAAATTCCCGAAATCAGAGATTGAGATCGAAGTTGATAATTTAGAACAACTTCAAAAAGTTTTGCCACTTAAACCAGATCTCATTCTTCTAGACAATATGAGCCCTGAGCTATGTGCACAGGCAGTGAAATTAGTTTCGGGCAAATGCAAGCTAGAAGCTTCTGGAGGAATTTCACTTCAGAGCGCACGGGCATTTGCCGAATCCGGTGTTGATTATTTAGCTATTGGTGCACTGACTCACAGCGCTCCAGTTCTGGATATTGGCTTAGATATGAGAGCGGAGTAGAAATGTTGTTAACTGTCGATGTAGGAAACACCAATACTGTCTTGGGAATTTTCAAAGAGAAAGAGCTTGTGAAGTCATGGCGAGTCAAAACTGATCCACGAACAACGGCGGATGAATTGTGGCTCCAGTACAGCTCTCTTGTAGCAAATTACACGGTTTCAGCTCTTTCGATTTGTTCAACTGTTCCAGCTACTCTGCGTGAATTGCGAACCATGATTGATTCCTATTTTCATGATGTTCCTGCCACAATTGTTGAACCAGGAACAAAGACTGGTGTGCAATTACTGGTAGATAATCCAAAAGAGATTGGCGCCGATCGGATTGTTAATACATTGGCTGCACACACACTTTTTGGTGGCCCCGCAATTGTTGTGGACTTCGGAACATCAACTAATCTCGATGTTGTATCCCCCAAAGGTGAATTTCTTGGTGGCGCGCTAGCTCCGGGTATCGAGATTTCAGTTGATGCACTTGCATCTCGAGCAGCTCAATTGCGCAAAGTTGAATTAATTCGCCCAAAGAATGTAATTGGAAAGAACACAGTCGAAGCACTCCAATCTGGAACTATTTTTGGATTCGCTGGTCAGGTAGATGGCTTGGTTGAGCGAATAATTGATGAATTGGCACTAAGTTACGAGCAACGACCAACAGTTATTGCAACTGGTGGATTAGCCCCGTTGATAATTGGAGTTTCAGAAACCATTGATGAGCACGAGCCAGATTTGACCCTCATCGGACTTCGACTCATACATGAGAAGAACAACTCCTAATTTCACAAACCCTAGCCACCTCATCACAAGGGTAGACTCGGTGCCACTATGACAACTGAGAATTCACCGGCCACAGAGGACGATCTACCGGAACAACTTCGGATTCGTCGCGAGAAGCGTGCAAGCCTTCTTGAGCGTGGAATTGAGCCTTATCCAGTTGCTGTGCCTCGCACGAACTCTCTCAAGGAGATCCGTGAAAAGTACACAGGTTTAGAAATAGATATTGCTACTGGGGATATTGAGAGCCTGACAGGTCGAATAATTTTCAAACGAGATACGGGAAAACTTTGCTTTGCAACTTTGCGTGAAGGAGATGGAACAGAACTTCAGGCAATGCTTTCGCTAGATAAAGTCGGGCAAGAACTTTTAGACTCTTGGAAATCTGATATTGATTTAGGGGACTTGGTCTCTGTCACTGGAGAAATCATTACTTCAAAGCGCGGCGAGTTATCCATCTTGGCTAATTCTTGGGCACTTGCTTCTAAATCCTTGCGCCCGCTTCCAAACGACCACAAGCCAATGTCTGAAGAGACACGCGTTCGTATGAGATATGTGGATTTAATTGTGCGTCCCGAAGCAAGAAGTGCAGCACGAATGCGTCCTACTGTGATGCGCTCACTTCGCGAAACTTTTGATGACGAAAGCTTTATTGAGGTAGAGACACCAATGTTGCAGGTAATGCATGGAGGCGCTGCGGCACGACCTTTTAAGACTTTCAGTAATGCATACGACATGGACTTGTACATGCGTATAGCCCCTGAACTTTTCCTCAAGCGATGCGTGGTCGGTGGTATCGAGCGCGTATTTGAAATCAACCGCAACTTCCGAAACGAAGGTGCAGATTCTTCTCACTCACCAGAGTTCGCAATGGTTGAGTCATACATGGCCTACGGAGACTGGCGGTCAATTGCGAATGTGACTCGTTCACTCATTCAAAATGCAGCCATGGCAGTTTCTGGTTCGCATGTTGTAACTCACCACAACGGTCGCGAAGCTAATCTCGGTGGAACTTGGAAAGAGATTTCTCTCTACGATGCAATTTCAGAGGGAGTAGGAGAAGAAGTAACTGCGCTTACATCTATCGATACCCTCAAAAAATACGCCACAAAACTAGGTATGAAAATTGATCCAAAGTGGGTCACAGGTAAGCTCGCAGAAGAAATTTTTGAACATGTGGCGCAAGACAAATTAATCGAGCCCACATTTGTTATGGGTTATCCCGTAGATACATCTCCACTTGTGCGTGCACATCGCGATATCCCTGGAGTGGCAGAAAAATGGGATCTCTACATAGATGGTTTTGAATTAGCAACAGGTTACTCAGAGCTTATTGATCCCGTTATTCAACGAGATAGATTAATTGAGCAAGCACAGCTTGGTGCCAAGGGTGATTTAGAAGCTATGCAAGTTGATGAAGATTTCTTGCGAGCCATGGAATTTGGAATGCCACCAATGGGTGGAATGGGAATGGGAGTTGACCGTTTACTCATGGCCTTAACTGGACTAGGAATTAGAGAAACTATTTTGTTCCCACTAGTAAAACCAGAAACCGAATAACAATGTTGCTTATCCGCCCTGCAAAAACTTCTGATGTAAAGGCAATTCGCGAGTTAGTCGATTCCTATGCAGCGCCAGGTCAGATGCTCTCTAAAGAGACGGTTACTCTTTATGAAAGCGTTCAAGAATTTACAGTTGCAGAAAAAGATGGCGTAATTGTTGGATGTGGTGCGCTGCATATTCTTTGGGAAGATCTTGCTGAAGTTCGTACAGTTGCGGTGAAAGAAAGTCTGCATCTGCAAGGTATCGGTCATAGAATTTTAGAAGCAATCATTCAGAGAGCGCGCGAAATTGGCGTAACTCGGATTTTCTGTCTTACATTTCAAACTGAATTCTTTGGTCGACATGGTTTCGAAGAAATTCATGGAACCGCAGTTGATCCCGATGTGTATCAACAACTACTTCGCTCCTACGATGCTGGTGTTGCAGAATTCTTGGATCTCGAGTCGGTAAAGCCAAATACATTGGGCAATACCCGCATGCTCCTCAATCTCTAGACCCACCACCTTTAGTATTTTGAGGGAATATTCACCCCATATTTAGGGTTCTACGAGGCATAGAGCAATCCACCTCGCGCCTTCCCTACGCTGGGTTATAGGCTTACGGCAGCACCACGAAAGAAGGAGTCCGCCCATGTTTGAGCGTTTTACCGATCGAGCTCGACGAGTCGTTGTATTGGCTCAAGAGGAAGCACGCATGCTCAATCACAATTACATCGGCACAGAGCACATCCTCCTTGGACTCATCCACGAAGGTGAAGGCGTTGCAGCAAAGGGACTCGAATCTCTTGGAATTTCACTTGAAGGCGTTCGCGCACAAGTTGAAGAAATTATTGGTCAAGGACAACAAGCGCCAAGTGGCCATATTCCATTTACTCCACGTGCAAAGAAAGTTCTCGAACTTTCACTTCGCGAAGCGCTTCAGCTTGGACACAACTACATCGGAACAGAACATATCCTTCTTGGATTGATCCGCGAAGGTGAAGGCGTTGCTGCGCAAGTTCTCGTAAAGCTTGGTGCAGATCTCAATCGTGTTCGCCAACAAGTTATTCAATTGCTTTCTGGATACCAAGGAAAAGAAGCTGTTACACAAGGCGGGCCTGCGGAAGGAACCCCTTCAACTTCGCTTGTACTTGATCAGTTTGGCAGAAACCTCACTGCTGCAGCACGCGAAGGAAAACTTGATCCTGTAATTGGTCGTGAAAATGAAATTGAACGTGTGATGCAAATTCTTTCACGTCGCACAAAGAACAACCCAGTCCTTATCGGTGAACCCGGAGTTGGAAAGACTGCTGTGGTTGAAGGATTAGCGCAAGCAATTGCGAAGAATGATGTACCAGAGACTCTCAAAGATAAGCAGCTCTACTCACTTGATCTAGGCGCACTTGTTGCAGGTTCACGTTACCGCGGAGACTTTGAAGAGCGTTTGAAGAAAGTTCTTAAAGAGATTAAAACTCGCGGAGATATCATCATCTTCATCGATGAAATTCATACTCTTGTAGGCGCTGGTGCAGCAGAAGGTGCAATCGATGCTGCAAGCATCTTGAAGCCAATGCTCGCTCGCGGCGAACTCCAGACAATTGGTGCAACAACTCTTGATGAGTATCGCAAGCACATTGAAAAAGATGCAGCGTTAGAGCGTCGTTTCCAGCCAATTCAGGTGAAAGAACCATCTGTTGCTCACACAATTGAAATCCTTAAAGGACTGCGCGATCGCTACGAAACACACCACAGAGTCTCCATTACTGACGGAGCACTAGCTGCAGCTGCAAATATGGCAGATCGCTACGTCTCTGATCGATTCCTTCCAGATAAGGCAATTGACCTCATTGATGAGGCAGGCTCACGTCTTCGTATCAAGCGCATGACTGCACCTGCAGAACTTCGCGAATTCGACGACAAGATCGCAGATGCTCGCAAAGCAAAAGAGTCTGCAATTGACGGACAAGATTTCGAAGGCGCAGCTGCGCTTCGTGATAAAGAAAAGACTCTAATTCTTGAGAAGCAAGAAGCAGAGAAGAATTGGAAAGCTACAGATTTAGATAAGGTCACAGAAGTTGATGAGGAACTCATCGCTCAAGTGCTCTCTATCTCAACTGGAATCCCAGTTTTCAAGTTAACTGAAGAAGAAACTGCGCGACTACTTCGTATGGAAGATGAATTACACCGTCGTGTTATTGGGCAAGATCAAGCGATTAAGGCGCTGTCACAAGCAATTCGACGTACTCGCGCTGGATTGAAAGATCCAAAGCGCCCTGGTGGATCCTTTATCTTCGCTGGTCCTTCAGGTGTCGGAAAGACAGAACTCTCGCGCACACTTGCATCATTCCTATTTGGTGATGAGACTGCGTTGATTCAACTTGATATGTCTGAGTATTCAGAGCGCCACACAGCGTCACGTCTCTTTGGTGCACCTCCGGGGTATGTTGGATACGACGAGGGTGGACAGCTCACCGAAAAGGTACGTCGTCGCCCATTCTCTGTAGTTCTCTTCGATGAAATCGAAAAGGCACACCCAGATATCTTTAACTCACTACTTCAGGTGCTTGAAGATGGTCGTCTTACTGATTCGCAGGGACGCACAGTCGATTTCAAGAACACAGTCATCATCATGACTACAAACCTTGGAACCCGAGATATCTCTAAATCACTTGGATTAGGTTTTGCTAACGCAGATGATGACCTAACTAATTACGATCGCATGAAGGGCAAAGTTCAGGACGAGCTAAAGAACCATTTCCGTCCAGAATTCCTCAACCGTATCGATGATGTCATCGTCTTCCACCAGCTCACCAAGGCTCAAATCATTCAGATCGTCGATCTCATGATTGCCAATCTTGATGAGCGCCTTAAGGCAAAAGATATGGGAATCGAACTCACGCAAGCTGCGAAGGATCTCCTTGCTGCGCGTGGATATGACCCTCTTCTTGGAGCTCGACCTCTTCGCAGAGTTATTCAACGCGAAATTGAAGATTCTCTTTCAGAGCGCATTCTCTTTGGCGAACTCAAAGCCGGAGAAATCATTGTTGTCGATGTTGAAGGTGAAGAAGCGGATGCGAAATTTACATTCGTGGGCTCACCTAAAGTTGCGACACCTGATACTCCAGAAGATTTAGCAGAAGCGACAAAATAATTTAATCTACCTAGGTAGTGAAAATTTATTCTTTCCTCTAGCTTCAATTAGTCCATCATCAAGTAGCGTCAGTATGGCCTTTTCGAGTTGGGAAGGTACATCCCAGAGCTCTTGGATTTGAGCACGAGTGAGAATTTCATTCTCTCGAAGTGACTGCACAATCATTCCTCTGCATTGACGATCTGTTCCATGCCACGTTTGTCTACGCTTCACAACTTCAGATTGAGGGTAATCCAAACTTCTCCATAAGCATTGGGCGGATACTGGACAGAGCGCACATTTAGGGGATTGCGAAGTGCAGATAAGTGCACCAAGCTCCATAGTCGCGGCAGCCCAAATGTGTGGGTTCTTCTTTGGAATTAAACTTTCGTATCGCGCCTTCTCTTCTTTAGTTGCAGAGTTTGTAGGAGATTGAACTCCGTCGTATAAACGTGCAAAAAATCTTCGAATATTTATATCAAGCACGAGCGATCTCTTGGAAAATGCAAAAGCCACCATCGCGGCAGCGGTGTATTCGCCAACTCCTGGAAGTGCTCTCAACTCTGATTCGGTAGTCGGAATTTTGCCGCCGTGTTGAGAAGTAATTTCTTTCGCACATTCATGCAATCTCAGCGCTCGGCGTGGATATCCAAGTCGCCCCCAAGCCGTAATTACCTCTGCAGGTGTGGCTTTTGCGAGGTCAGCAGCAGTTGGCCACTTCTGCATCCATTGCTTGTAAACCGGCAGTACTCGATTTACTGGAGTTTGCTGCAACATAAATTCAGAGACAAGAATTCCCCAAGAATCAGTCTTGCGCCACGGAAGATCTCGCTTATTCTTTTTAAACCACTGTGCAACTTCATTATCGATTTTCTTCTCTGGCATCATTCGCCAGCAATTTTCACTCGCTGTAGCGCTTGATCAAGGCGCGAAACTTCGACAATCTCCATTCCATCAATCTTTACATCAGAACCAGTTGGAACAAGAGCGCGCTTAAAACCAAGTCGGTATGCCTCAGCTAGTCGTCTGGAGACCCCACTTACTTTTCTAATTTCTCCAGCTAAGCCAACTTCTCCAATTGCGACTAAATCTGCAGGGAGTGCAAGGTTTTTTGCAGCTGATGCAACAGCGAGAGCAAGTGCTAGATCTGCTGCAGGCTCTGACATCTTCATGCCACCTACTGTTGCTGCATATACATCTCTACCGCCAACACGTACGCCGGCACGAAGCTCAAGAACTGCAAGTGTCATAGATGTACGAGCAGAGTCCAGCCCACTGGTTACGCGCCTTGCATTTCCAAAATCATTTTCGCGTCCGGCGCTTACAAGTGCTTGAATCTCTGCAAGAAGTGGTCGCCTTCCTTCAAGAGTTACAGTCACACATGTACCGGGAACAGGTTCTGCATGGCGTGAAGTAAATAGACCTGTGGGATCAAGAACACTTTCAATCCCTGTATCACTTAAGTCAAAGCAACCAACTTCATCGCTGGCACCAAAACGGTTCTTGATCGCTCGAATTAATCGAAGTCTGGAATGTCTTTCGCCTTCAAATTGAAGAACAACATCAACGATATGTTCAAGAAGGCGGGGGCCAGCTATCGATCCATCTTTTGTCACATGGCCAACCAAGAGCAATGTGATGTCACGGTCTTTGCAGATACGAATAAGTGCACCAGCGACTTCACGCACCTGAGTTACACCGCCTGGTGAACCATCTGCAGTCGAAGAACCGATAGTTTGAATAGAGTCAATGATTACAAGTTGAGGTTTTACCGAATCAATGTGTGCGATTACGGCACCTAAATCAGTTTCGGAAGCCAAAAACAATTGTGGGTCAACTGCATTAATTCGCTCAGCACGTAGTCGAACTTGGGATGCCGATTCTTCACCAGAGATGTAGAGGGCAGGAATTCCTTGTGATGCAGTTTGTGCAGCAACAGATAAGAGCAACGTTGATTTTCCAACACCTGGTTCGCCGGCTAAGAGAATTGCCGCACCCGGTACAAGACCACCACCTAGAACGCGATCTAACTCTGTTACACCAGTTGGTTTTGCCTGAGCCGCCGAGAGGTCGACTTCTCCGATAGGTGTTGCTTTATGAGTAACTAGACCCGCGACGAGTGAAAGTTTCTTTGGTGCAGCAATCTCTTCAACAGTTCCCCATGCTTGGCACTCTCCGCAACGTCCTACCCATTTTTGCGAAGTCCATCCGCATTCAAAGCAGCGGAAGGGATCCTTTTCAACCTTAGCCATGGATGTAGGTTAGAGCAGAAGACTGACTACTTGTTCGCTGCCAGAGTTGCTGGGTGTTGAATCACGAAGAGTGGCAATGATCGCGCTTGAGCGTCTTTAATCCCCTGAATACGTCGATCGCAGTGCTCGGCCAAAATTGCGTATGCATCTTCGCCCATGAGCTTCTGAAGTTCTGCCTTGTTAGAGATGTAAACAGGTTCAATTCCTACGTGGGCATCAGTATTGCTGGTGCAGTACCAATCGAAATCATCTCCGCCGTCGCCCCAACCAAGTCTTTCGTACTCACCGATTACGGTAACTGAATATTCGCGTTCGCCAACTTCACGAGTTTCATAACTACGACGCAATGGAAGTTGCCAACATACATCTGGTTTTGTATCCACAAAGTGGATGTTGCGTTTTTGTGCAAGGTGATGAAGTACGCATCCAAATGAACCAGTGAAACCTGGCGCTTCGTGTCCTTTTCGGTTGAGGAAGATACAAGCATCATTTACTGTGCGAGTTTTTCTCTCTTTATCTTCATCTAAATCTGTAATGCGAAGATTTCCACCTGGCTTCTTTGGGCGCGCTTCTTCATAGAATTGCCACATATCTGGAGTCAAGAACTCTGCAGCTTTGCGAACGCGCTCTTCGTCGTCTTCATCTGAGTACATGGCGCCTTCAGTGCAGCAACCATCGTTCGGACGATCCTTAAAGACTCCTTGGCAGCCATCGCCGTAGATGCAGGTCCAAAATGAAGTGAGCCAGGTGAGGTCACACTTAAAAATTTCTTCTTCGTCATTGGGGTCTGCGAATTCGACCCAGTCGCGCGCGAAACCTGGCTTTATCTCTGACATAGTCGCAGAGCCTACGCGTACTCTTTCGCCATGGCTAATTACGAAGGCATCAATCGCGTTGGAATAATCGGTGCCGGAACAATGGGAGAAGCATTTATTGCAGCCCTTATTCGTTCAGGATTACCAGCAAATGCAATAAGTATCGTTGTTCGACGAGCAGAACATGGTAAAGAGCTCTCATCCAAGTATGGAGTAATTGTTAAAGAGCTCCATGAGGCGGTACAGAGTTCAGATGTACTCATTCTTGGCATCAAACCCCAAGGACTTACAGATCTGATGCCTCAGATTCAACCGAGCCTTCGTAAAGAGACTCTGGTTTTATCGTTGCTCGCAGGCAAGACTATTTCTGGAATCTCAGAAGGGCTCAAGGGACATTCATCAATCGCTCGCGTGATGCCAAATACACCCACACTTATTGGGCAAGGCATGGCCGGATACTCTCTCTCTAGCGGCGTGAGTGCGATTCATAAGAAATTCATCGATCAACTACTTTCTGCGACAGGAAAGTCAATTGAAATCCCAGAAGAATTACAGAATGCTTTAACCGGAACAAGCGGATCAGGTCCGGCATATTTCTTTAGATTTGTAGAAGCAATGATTGATGGTTCTGTCGCACTTGGAATTTCTCGAGAAGATGCAACGACTCTCACTATTCAAACCATCGTTGGAGCTGCCGCCTTACTTGATGAATCTGGTGAAACCCCAACACGTCTACGCGAGAAAGTTACGAGCCTGAAAGGGGCAACTGCAGAAGCGCTTGCAGTATTTAACGATGCCGGAATTTCTGAGATTGTTGCCAAGGCAATGGCGGCTTCAGCACGACGATCAGAAGAGCTTGCGCAGTAATGAAAAAGACGGCACTCCTTCTTGTTTTAACGATGAGTTTTTTGACTCCGGCTCATGCGGTACAGAAGAACATTGCAGTGAAGAAAATTGAAAAACTAGTAAGCGCACCAGATGCCGAGTTATTGACTGCGAGTGGCTCGTCGATAATTCTTATTTCAAATGTAGATTCTCCAACCGCACAGATCTCAATTTCAGCTCTAGATACATCAGGAACAGCAATCTGGCAGAAAAAAATTGAGTCCCAGCAGGAAGAAATTGCTTCTGCTGTTACTTCAGATAACGCTGGAAATATCTGGCTTGCAGGATTTGCATCAGTTAAAAACTCCATAGAGAGTTCAACCGCGACTGCAACCGAAACCGCAACCGCGACCGCAGAGAATCCAGATGGGGTCGTTGCCGAGGATTACCCCGATATGCGCGAAGATCTGCGCGTTCTGACAGTGTGGAAGCTCTCTCCACTCGGCGAACTCATTTCTGCTTATTCCAAGGAGTTATCCGAGCCAGGGCTTGTTAATGGCATTTCAGTAAATACATCAGGAATTTCTATCGTCGGTCAGTTTTCGGGAAGACCATTTCTTATCACGGCAAATCAATCTGGTGCATTTAGCAAGATGTATTTTGTAGGTACATCCAAGACTGTGATTAACACAGTGGTGAGAAATACAGATTCAACATCAAATCTTTTCGGTGCCAGCACCGAGAAATTAGGTGGGAAGAATCTTGCAGGAAAGCGAGATGGCATTCTGATGAAGGTAGGTAAGTCCGGATCGATAACATCAGTAGTAAGGAGCTCGATTACAAAAGGTGATCGCGCTTGGCTGAGCTCTGATTCAAATCTACTTTTATCTGGCTATGTGAAATCTGGAAAAGTTGTGGAAAGTGCAATCACAAAATTTAACTCTGCATTTGTGCCAACATGGACAATTCGTATTCCATCTACTGGAGAATCTCTTGCACTGAGTGCGGGAAAGAATTCTTATGCAGCTTTAAACTCTAATTCGGCGGTCAAATCTCTCACCGGGTGGAAGCCCACTAAGAGTCAACTGCTTCTGCTGACTTTCGATTCAAAAGGAATTATTACTGCTGCCTCTGGAATTTCTGATCTCTCATCACCATTTGCACTCTCATATTCAAAAGAACTTGGTGTAGTGGGTCTGGCTAAATCAGTGGATCAAACTGTCGCGGTATTCAAAGTAACGAAGTAAAAATGGCTCAGGCTATGGCCTGAACATAGATAGTTGACCTTTATATCCAGCAACTAAATATCTAACCCGGTCGATGACTATCCACCCAGACGCTATTCCTTTTAAATTCTCATCTGCTGAAACCAAGGAAATCGTAGGAGTCCTCCTTGACTGATCAAGTACGCACAGTCTGTTGGCACAATTAAATGCAGTAGCGGTGCCATCTGTAGTGAGGAATCTTGTAGGAGCTCCGTAATTTTCGGTAGTCGCAACGCTTTGAGTAGGAACTGCTTGAATGTAACTCCAACGTATCTTCGCCGCGTTAGGCATAGTTGCGGGAGCAGCAATCAGCCAAGTAGCTAACAAGCCATTGATGTTCTTTGCAATGGAAATGTCGTAACCAGTCATGGGTGCATCTGCTCCCGAAGCATCAAGGTTGAAGTATGTCCAAGGAGAATTTGAGAATGTGTCTCGAGATGCAACACGAACTTCTCCAGATGTAGCTTGTTTTCTCTGGTTTATTGTGAGAACGGAATCGTAAATAACGTAGGTCTTTCGCCCGTTGTATGCAGCCCGAAGATGGAAGGCAACATCTCCCATACTTCTGCCATCTGTCTTTCGATCTCCATCGATAAGTTCGTAATTCCACTTAGTTGCACTCTTTAGCCGTGAAGCTCCTAGAAGAATTCCTTGGCTCTCGTCTCGATAGAAAACTTGCACACCGGCGGTAGTGGCTACACATGCATTTGAAATGCTTACATCACTGGCAGTTCTAAAGCGGAGTGGGTCTTTGTAGTCATTTACTGATGTTCCATTGCCATCGACAATCTCGTAGGTAAATTTCTTGCCGTCGTAGCTTGCGTAGTGCAGATCTTTCTCTTTGCTCTCGGAGTAGAAAACGTGAAGGGTTTGCGTCGTACCTGATCCATTTACACATGCAGAAATTGGACCAGTGATTGGGCTCTTTGTTCGTGGAGAAGATCCACCTGCACCGTCAATTGTTAACTTTCTCCACTTCTTGCCTTCCCACATTGCGATTTTTAACCGACCGCTAGTGGAATCTGAGTAAAGAACTGTTGGTTTCTTGTTAAAGGTTATCGTTGTCATACGCTGCGCATCAGATTCATTATCAATAACGAATCTCTGCCATGATTTTTGCGGAGTGATTGGCGCGGTAATGACTGCATCAGAGGATCCATTTGAATTCGAAGCGATCACGCTAAATGAATAGCTGGTGCCATTTTTGAGTCCAGCAAAGGTTATTGGCGAAGTAGTTGAACTCTGAATTTCATCAGTCTTTAAATTACGCACCGTGTATAAGCTCACCTGTGATGTTCGTGCATTAGCAGGGGGATCAAAGGTAACTATTGCTGCTGAATCAGAAATCAAAGCGGATGCATTACGAACGGCTTGAGGAATTCCAACCGCTAAACCCAAAGGCGGCTTGCGACGCATATCTTCCATCATCGCGAGTAAAAGTGGGCCAGGCTCCCGAAAAATTTCACCTGCATCCAAATTAGGAGTCATGATTCGATTTAGCTCGGAATTCTTATACGTTGCTTCATCAAGATGACTTACTGAAGAACCTTCTTCATATCTACTAGGCGTGTACAAGAGCGGTTTAGTCCCACCGTTTGCTTCGATTCCAAGTGCACCAGACCACACCAAGGTTGAAGTGAGCGCCTTACCGAGTTCAATTGATGGAGAAGGCAGGTCAGAAAGTCTGCGGCCATCTGGAAGTTGTGCATAAGCACTGTATGGCGTTGGTTGTTCAATACTTCCGTAGCCAAAGAAATAATCGTAAGAATCGGTAGATAGAAAACCTAAGCCATGGCCCATTTCGTGTAAGAAAACAGATTGCAAGTCGTACTCTGTTAATCGCGGTGCGCCATCATTTCTAGTATTCCAACCTGCTGACGAATTAACCTGAATCACCATTTCAGGATTATTGGGATCTAAATCTTTACCTGCCAGTGCGTTAGCAAGGGCCGACGGATACCAGAGGCTTGCATCTGGCGCCCCGTCAAAGCCCGCGTAGTAACTTCCGGGACGAGCACTTCCAAGGATTGAAGTTGAAGTTGAGCGAATCCAACTTGCATCGATTGTTATTGGAACCTTAGAAGAGAAGTTTGCACTCCAAACATCTACGGCAGCTTGGAAGTCTTTCTTCGCCCATTCTGGAAAATTCTTATAGTTGACGACAAATTTGGATTTTTGTTCGAGGTAGAAAACTTTTGGCGAACGGGTCTGTGCAGTTGCAGCTGCAGGACCTGCATAGATATGACCCCATACAGTTGAGGGAGCTACTTTAAAATTTGAAAGCGCTTGCGACTGTATCGGTGAAGCAAGAGAGATGAGGAGAGTAAGCGATGTGAGAGCGATAACCGCTCTGCGCTGTAGGCCTCTCATAGCGCCTAACGCTATCAGGATGAGAGAATGCAGTCATGACTACAGTCACGGTTTATTCTCGCCAAGGCTGCCATCTTTGTGAGAGCGCTGAAAATTCACTTGAAATTCTCAGTAGAGAATTGGATTTTTATCTTGAAATAAAATTAATTGATGGTAATTCAGAATTAGAGAAGTTATACGGTAATGAAGTTCCTGTAATCCACATTGATGGCGAACATCATGATTTCTATAAAGTAGATGAAACCAGGTTTAGAACTTCCCTTGAAAGACATCGTCAGCGTCGATAATTCTGTATGAATAACCTTGCTCAGCTAAGAAGCGTTGGCGATTCTGTGCAAAATCCTGGTCGATTGTGTCTCTTGAAACTACAGAGTAAAACTTTGCACTTCTTCCGTCAGATTTTGGTCTAAGAATTCTTCCTAAACGTTGCGCCTCTTCTTGCCTGGAACCAAATGCTCCAGATACCTGAATTGCAATTGTTGCTTCAGGTAGATCAATTGAAAAATTAGCCACTTTTGAAACTACAAGACATGTAATTTCACCAGTTCGAAAAGCTGCATAAAGGCGTTCACGTTCTTTCTGAGGAGTGTCACCTTTAATAACAGGCACGCCAAGAGTTTCTGATAAATCATCAAGTTGGTCTATGTATTGCCCGATAACAAGTATTTGTTCACCTGCATGGTGAGCGACAATTTCCTCAACTATGTTGCGTTTGGTTCGCGTTGTTGCGCAATAGCGATAGCGCTCTTCTGGCTCGGCAGTTGCATATGCAAGTCGCTCTGCCTCAGTGAGATTTACGCGCACCTCAATACATTCAGCGGGTGCGATGTACCCCTGAGCTTCGATTTCCTTCCATGGAACATCGAAACGTTTTGGACCAATGAGAGAGAAGACTTCGCCCTCCATTCCATCTTCGCGAACAAGAGTTGCAGTGAGACCAAGTCTGCGGCGAGATTGAATATCGGCTGTGAAGCGAAAGATTGGCGCAGGTAATAAGTGAACTTCATCGTAAATAATGAGTCCCCAGTCGTGAGTATCGAAGAGGTCCAAGTGTGCGTAAACACCATTCTTCTTCTTTGTCATCACCTGATACGTTGCGATAGTTACCGGGCGAATTTCTTTCTTTGCACCCGAATACTCACCAATTTCATCTTCGTTAAGTGTTGTGCGCTTAAGCAGTTCATCTCGCCATTGACGTGCAGCAATAGTGTTTGTTACCAAAATTAAAGTCGTCGCTTTTACATGTGCCATTGCTGCCGCGCCCACAATAGTTTTTCCAGCACCGCATGGGAGGACTACTACTCCCGAACCACCGTGCCAGAATCCTTCTGCAGCATGTTCCTGATACTGGCGAATCTTCCAGCCATCTTGCTTCAGTGCAATTTCATGCGCTTGGCCATCTACATAGCCTGCAAAATCTTCAGCCGGCCAACCTAGGCGTAGCAATGATTGTTTTATCTGGCCGCGCTGGCTTGGGTGTACTGCAATAGTTTCTTTATCAATTCGAACTCCGAGTAGGGGCGCTATCTTCTTTGCACGAATAACCTCTTCGAGTACGCCAGTGTCGGTAGTGACCAAAATCAGCCCATGTATCGGATCAGCTTCTAGGCGAAGGCGTCCATATCTGGACATCGTCTCTGCAATATCTACAAGAAGTGAATGCGGGACTGCGTAACGCGAATATTTTATGAGGGTATCAATCACTAATTCTGCATCGTGGCCTGCAGCGCGAGCATTCCAGAGACCTAGATTAGTTAAGCGGTATGTATGAATATGTTCAGGGGAGCGTTCAAGTTCAGCAAAGGGAGCAATTGCGCGACGACATTCGGTGGATAGAACATGATCGACATCTAATAGAAGAGTCTTATCGCTTTGAACAATCAATGGTCCATCGGTCACGAGAGCAAATCCTTAATGAATGCATGTAAGAAATCGCTGCGCTCTTGCATCGAAGAAACTTTGACCCACTCGTGTGGAGCGTGTGCGCCGCCTCCGACTGCACCTAATCCATCTAATACTTGTGCACCAGCAGCAGCAGCAAAATTACCGTCGCTAGCGCCACCGACTTCAGCACAACCAAGAGGAGCCATTCCAAGTGAAGCAGCAACTTTCTCAGCACGTTTATAGAGAGCCTCAGTTGATGATGGCTGTAACGGTGGACGGTTTAATCCACCAGTAACTTCTAAACGCGCTTGAGGGTTATGTGCTGTAAAAGATTTAATCTCACGATCTACTCGCTCTAGTTCTGCCTGAGAGAAAGAGCGTGCATCAATATCGAGAACTGCAAGATCAGGAACAGTATTTGTTGTGTTGCCTGAGGAAAGCAAAGTTGGGACAACTGTTGTCCCAAACTCTGAATTCTCTAGTGATGAAAGTTTCAAAATTACATGAGCGATTTCGGTAGTTGAGTTAACTCCTTTTTCTGGCTCTAAGCCTGCATGTGATGCAAGGCCATGTACTTTAATTTGATACATGCCGGTCCCTTTACGACCAGTTTTCACTTTTCCATCCAGCGAAGCTTCAAGAACTAGGACTGCCTTAGCGCGAGAAGAAATATCTTTGATCATCGCCTTGGAAGCGTGGCTTCCAGTTTCTTCATCTGTTGTCGCAATAAGTGCAACAGAGCCTTCGATACCTTTAAGGGCGTAGAGCGCCTGAATAAATCCAGCTTTCATATCGAACGTTCCGGGACCACGTAATACATCTCCATCTATTTCCCACAATGGCTTATATGAACCAATTGGCCAGACGGTATCTAAATGTGCAAGGACAACAACATCAGGTTGCTCAGCACCCCACCAGAAAACCGGTCGGCCCTCAATCTCTTTTATCTGTGCAGGAACACCGAGCACTCGCGTTGCAATGTCACTTGCAAGAGTTACTACAGAGCGGCACGCAGCAAGATCATCGCTTGGAGATTCACAGCGAACAAGTGCTTCCAGGGCTGCCAACATAGGCTCAAGTCTGCCGTATTTAGGTGTCTTCTCGCTTGTCATAGCGCTGCCACCCCTGTAATTCGAGCAATTCTGAAGGTCTGTACTTCGCCAGTGGCATGATCTCGCGCAACGAGTGAGCCCGCAGAGAGTTTTAGCGGATCGATGATGCGATGTGAAACCAAACCATTGTTATCTGCATATCCAATGGAGAGTGAAGTTGAAGGCTGGTTTTGTAGATAATCAACGAGAAGATCAAGAGTTTCATTGGCGGTTGTGCGTGGCAGCGAACCTAGCGCTTCGGTAGCAATGTTGCGCATTGTGCTTTGTTTGCGACTTGATTTCTCTCCTGTACGAAGTGCCCTCAGTGCACCGTCAATCTGAATTTCATCAGGTATGTCTATCTCTCCAATAATTCTAGGAGGACGTGCTTTGGTTTGCGCTCGCTGAATGCGTGGGCCACTGAGTAACAATCCGCGGGAATCTTCGGCTGCGGGTAGATAACCGCAGCTTCTCAAGATACTCATTACCTCTGCAGCATCATGACCACAAATGATTACTTCAGGTGCAATCTTGCGAAGACTTAGAATTTCTAACCTTTTATCTCCAATGATTTGGGAAATGAGCGCTGGGTCTTCACAGCGAATAAATGATGATGTATTTCCAACTCTTAGCTTTCCGTGTTTCTTTGCTACATCTGCGATGAGATATTCAAGCGGCTGAGGCACTGGAGTTTTAGATTTCTTTTTTAGAAATTTACTTATCTCTTCTCCGGTACGTCCGTGATCTAAACCTCTACGAATAGTGCTCTCTGAGAATCGGTAAACAGTTGCGCCTCCTCGAGATTCGATATCAGCAATAAGTGCAAGTTCTTGTGCAATCTCGTGCTCCAATGGCCCAGGAGCAATAGCGGTGTTATCGCTTTGAATAAGAATGTGGTCTACAGCTTTTGGAAGGTCTGCATCTATTGATGAATTATCACCACCGTTTAGAAATTCAATTCCATAGAGAGATATTTGTCCTTGACCTGTAATCCCAAGCCATTCTGCTTCACGCAAAGTCCATGCAACATAATCTTGGGCAAGGCCACCAGAGCGTTTACTTGGTGCAATCCACTGCGCAGCCTTGTACAAACTATCTAATTCCGGTGCGCGATCCAAGCACTCCTTTAACAAAGTGAGAACTATGCGACGAGTGCTTGCAGCGAGAGATCTATCGAGTTCAGGACCGAGTGGCGCAGTATTTTTCTGACCTTCTTTGCCAACTAGCCCTGACATTCGTGATGAAGAAAGCCATGTTGCTGCCAGCAACTGCCAACGAACCGCAGCACTTTGTGTAAGCCATAGATCGAATTGGTGAGTTGGAAGTATCTTGTCATCAGGGTCAATAGTCAGAAGCCCAGCAAGGTATGAAACCTCTGCTACAAAAGCTGCGCAACTTTCATCAACACCTAGATGTAACGAAAGTTCCTTAAGTTCTCTCACGCCCAGTCCACCTGATTTCAGGGCAGTTGCGGGTTCCTGTGCCCAGAAATTAAGCACTTCCTCAGTCCAGCGCAAGAAGGTTGTGATATTTGCGATGGCTGCAAGCTGTACGTTCTTGGAATTCCTAGAAGTTCCGGAGATCTCGGGCATCACACTTTCAAGTTCACGATGAACTTTATTTCCACGAAGATAGATTGCAACCTCACGTGGGAGCACAACAGTCTGTTGATTAAACGGAATCAAGAATTTTTCATCGAGCAACCATTGCACTCCGGCAGTTGGTTTCTTAATATCTGAAATTGCACCACGTGGGGGTCCCCACAACATCGCATCGAGAACTTTCTTCGCTGAAGCTGGAGCATCATCTAGTTTCTTTAACTTGAGTTGTCCTAATGAAGCAGGTCCCAATCCGGCAATTTCATTTCCGAGAACCTCTCGCAAGGTATTTGGAAGTCGATAGCCATCTTTATCTTGATAGATAATTCCACGTTCGATAAATCCGGAAAGTAGAAAGAGCGCAGATTTATCAGTGACCGCACTTAACTCTTTATCTGAGAACGGTTCAGTGAGAACCGCACAGGCCTCTAGTACTTGTAGTTGCCACTTGTTTAGGGCATCAACAGCTCTTGCAAGACTAGGAGCAGATGATGCCCTGACTGCCAAACTTGCTATATCAGGTGGAACTGGCGTTACAAGATCAGGGCGATGTGTGAACATGGCGATAAGCGCAGCATCATCGAGTGTGCGCAAATAATCGGCATAGGAACGAATTTCCATAACCTGCCAACGATAGCCGTAAGTGAGGTCCTCGTGCTAATCGAGTTAGCGTTTGCGCGGGACTAAGTAGGTGACAGCAGCAGCGATTCTGCTCACTGCGGGTCCGAGTAATCGATTTACAAATCTTGCTTTACGGAAATCATGAATTGGCCAACCCTCAGCGAGGGCGCGAATTCGAAGGATTGCATCAGGATTAATTGCACAGGGATTTCCTACTGCTTGGAGTAAAGGAATGTCGTTGTGGCTATCTGAATATGAATAGCATTCCTGAAGATCGAATCCATGCTCTTTGGCAAGATTCTGAATTGCAACAGCCTTTTCCATTCCGTGAAGTAGTTTTCCTTCTAACTCACCTGTGTAGGTTCCATCTTCAATGCACGCTTTGCTTCCAAGGGCTCCAGTTAATCCGAGTCGCTGCGCGATTATGTTTGCCATATCTTGCGGAGCTGCAGTAACGAGCCACACTTCTTCACCTTTATCTAAATGCGATTTCGCAATTTCAAAAGTTCCTTGCCAGAGTTTTGGGGAGACGAATTCGTCATAGATTTCTTCTCCTACTTTCTTAATCTCTTCAACTTTATGCCCGCCAATAAAATCTGTGGCTGCATTTTGAAATTTCTCAATAACTTCTTTCTTCTCAGTTCCGGTCATGCGAAAACGTAAATTTGCTACAACGAATCGAGAGATATCTGCTTTGGTAAAGAATCCACGTTGGTACATGCCTCTTCCGAGAAAGTAGAGAGTCGAACCTCGAACGAGGGTGTTATCTACATCGAAAAAGGCTGCTCTACGTGAGGTGAGTGCCATGTCACTACCCTAGCGATAAGGGGCAGAAATGGACGCTTTATGATTAGGGGCATGAGTCAAAGCGTCCATGTAATTCGCCACGGTGAGGTAGAGAATCCTGAAAAAATTCTTTATGGAAGGCAACCTGGCTGGAGACTTTCTCAACGTGGTCAAGAGATGGCAGAAGTTATTGGTCAATGGTCGAAGTCATTAGATCTTGGTGCGTTGCATGTTTCTCCGTTACAGCGAGCTCAAGAGACTGCAGCTCCAATATCGCGAGTACATGGAATCCCAATAACGACAGATGAAAAGTTGATTGAAGCCGCAAACATTTTTGAAGGAAAGAAATTCGAATTTGGAAGTGGAGTTCTGCGGCATCCTGCGGCGTGGAAACATTTGTATAACCCATGGAAACCTTCTTGGGGAGAGCCTTACGAGGAGCAAATCTCTAGAATGCTCGCAGCAATTTTTGATGCAAAGAAAGCGGCAGGTGCAAAAGATGCAATCGTCGTTTCACATCAATTACCGATTTGGATTTTAAGAAGTGCAATTGAAGGGCGCCGCTTACTCCACGACCCACGTAAGCGCGAATGCACCCTTGCATCAGTAACAAGTGTTCACTTCGATGAAGATGGAATGATTTCAGGCACTTCATATTCAGAACCCGCAAAACACCTTCTACCAAAGAAATGATATGAAAAGATTTTTTGCTGCATTCTTCGCACTGGTGATGCTTACAGGGTGCAGTAACGGCGGAGCTTCAAAGGCCGAGGAGAGTTTTATCTCTGGCGATGGAGCAGTTACTTATATTAAATCGAGTGACCGCGTGAAAGCACCTTCAATTTCTGGTCTAACTTTGCTCGGAACTCAATACAAATTTGATGGTGGAAAAATTGCAGTTGTTAATGTCTGGGCATCCTGGTGCTCCCCATGTCGAGCTGAAGAGCCAGCGCTATCGGCAGCTGCTCGTGCCTATCCAGAGGTCGAGTTCATTGGAATCTTAACTCGAGATAATCCAGTCAATGCAGAGGCATTTGTGCGAAAGCGAGACGTTCCTTACCCAACACTGATTGATGATTCGATTCTGGCAGGATTCAGGAAATCACTTCCAGCAAATGCAATTCCTTCGACAGTTGTAATTGATAAGTCAGGAAAAGTTGCTGCCCGAATTTCAGGGGCAGTAACGGTGGGATCACTCAAAGATGTAATTGAGAAGGTTTTATCCGAATGACTAATTTCATAGTTGAACAAATCCTGAGCGGGTTCATGCTTGCAGCTTTTCCTCTTGCGGTATTCGCTGGAATCATTTCATTCTTATCTCCTTGCGTACTTCCCTTAGTGCCAGGCTATCTAGCTTTTGCTGCAGGATTCTCGCGTGCCAGAGGGAGAGTCTTTCTTGGTTCACTTCTCTTTGTACTTGGATTTAGCGCTCTCTATATTTCATATGGAGCACTTTTTGGTCAACTTGGATCTGAAGTTGCAGCAAATGAAGAAATCATTACAAGAGCCCTTGGGGTATTCACAATCCTAATGGGAGTTATTTTCTTAGGTGCATTTCCGATGATGCCCACTATAAAACCTAAAGTATCCACATCTGGAGGACTACTTGGCGCACCGATTTTAGGATTCCTCTTTGGAGTTGGTTGGACTCCTTGCATAGGACCTGCACTTGCAACTGTGCAAACACTCGCTTTCCAAGAATCAAGTGCAGTACGAGGAGCAATACTTTCCTTTGGCTATTGCCTTGGGTTAGGGCTTCCATTTATAGCAACAGGAATCTATTTTGATAAGTCAGAACCGCTTCGAAAGTTTTTGGTAAAGCGAGGCAAATTCATTTCTCAAACTGGAGGCGTATTCCTTATTCTGATTGGCGTGCTTCAAGTATCTGGTGTGTGGGGAGATCTCATGATTTCGCTGAGGTCAATGATTTCAGATTTTAGCCCGGTGATTTGATGAGCAAACAGATAGAAGTTCCCGAACTAGGTGCATTCGCCCTGATGCGTTATGCATGGGTACAGCTCACAAGTATGCGAACTGCACTTATTTTACTGATGTTGATGGCAGTCGCTGCAATTCCGGGCTCATTGATTCCGCAACGCCTAACTAACCCAATTGCAGTCAGAGAGTTCTTTAAATCAGACCGAGATTTAGCAATCTGGTATGACAGGTTCTCGCTATTTGATGTTTATGGATCACCTTGGTTTAGTGCGATTTATATACTTCTCTTTATTTCACTTATTGGATGCGTGCTTCCACGAAGTGTTGAGCACTACAAATCGATGTTGGCGAAGCCGCCAGCAACTCCAAAGAATCTCAATCGGTTATCACATTTTCAGGAATTTCACGGCTCACAAGAATCAATGAATCGCGCAAACAGTTGGTTTGCAAAAAATCGATTTAGAGTAAGGGTAGATGCAGAGACAATTTCTGCCGAAAAAGGTTATTTACGAGAAACTGGGAATCTTCTCTTCCACCTTTCATTGATTCTTGTTCTCATCGGCGTTAGTTTTGGGTCATTGTTTGGTATGCGCGGAGAAGCAATCATCAATGTTGGTGAACGCTTTATCAGTGTTCCAACTTCCTATGACACGCTCGCTTTTGGTAAGTTATCGAACGATGGCTCACTGAGTCCATTTCAGATTAAAGTAAATAAATTTGATGCAAAATATGACCCAAAGACCAGCTCTCCTCAGGATTACACTGCTTGGGTTACGGCAGAGATTGACGGCAAGTCATCGCAAGAGATTTTGAAAGTGAACAAACCACTCACTTTTGGACACACAAGAGTCTATTTACAAGCTAACGGATATAGCCCAGTGGTTACTGTGAGAGATTCACTCCAGAACGTTGTGTTTCAGGGACCTGTTCCATTCTTGCCACAAGATGGAAACTTACGATCTATCGGCTCAATAAAAGTTCCAGATGCCAAACCATCCGTAGGGTTTGTAGCTTCATTTCTCCCGACTAATTCAAGGACCACTTCACAGGGATCAATCTCCATTTATCCAGAACTGCTAGATCCCAAACTTCTATTCTCAATCTGGGAGGGCGATCTCGGCCTAGATTCCGGAATTCCTCAATCAATCTACAAAATTGATACAACGAACCTTAAACAAATTGGTTTGGGCTCAGTTAAACCCGGCGAAACATATGAATATGAAGGTGGCTCAATAACATTGGAAACAGTAGTTCCGTGGGTCAACCTGCAGGTGGTTCGAGATCCCGGAAAGAGTTTTGCCTTAGCCGGAGGTATTCTTGCCATCCTTGGGCTGCTGACTTCGCTATATGGTCGTCGACGCAGAATTTGGATTCGTATCGATGGTGAACGAATTGAAGTTGCTGGACTAGCAAAAAATAGCGCACCTGGCTTAGAGAACGAGATTGATAAATTCATAAGAGCGATTAAGGGAGAGAAGTAATGCAGACCACGTGGGCATATGTTTCAAATTATTTTGTCTACTCGGCGATGGCTGTATTTAGCATTTCATTTATCTCTCACGCATTTGAGACGGCATTTGCTGTCCGTACTCCAGAAAATGCTGACTCTACTGACGGAAATCTGATGACAAAGACTCTGGATTACAAACGGACAGAACGCGCAGCTCGCATTGCAACTGCGTTGATGGCGCTGGGATTTCTGCTACTTCTTGCTGGAGTGATTGCCCGAGGAATCTCTAACGGACATGTCCCTTGGGGAAATATGTATGAATTCTCAATTACTGGAGCACTCGCATTTACCGGCGCTTATCTCATAGCCCTTCGCAAGTATGACCTTCGTTGGCTTGGACTCTTTATCTCACTAGGAGTACTACTGACTCTTGGAACCGCAATCACGTTGCTCTATCGCGACAGTGCGCCACTAGTTCCTGCACTTAAATCAACTTGGTTAGTCATCCACGTAGTTGCAGCAATTATTTCAGGTGGCGTCTTCTTACTCGCAAATGTTATTGCTGGCGCTTATCTGTATCTAGATAATCTTGAGAGAAAAGGTGGAAGACCAGCCTGGCTTCGTAGACTTCCCAATTTAGAAGTACTTGATCAGCTTTCATACCGGTTAGTTGCATTCGTATTCCCACTTTGGACATTTGCAGTAATTGCAGGAGCTATTTGGGCAGAGAGCGCATGGGGCAGATATTGGGGATGGGATCCAAAAGAAACCTGGGCATTTATCACTTGGGTCGCCTATGCGGCTTACTTACATGCACGCGTCACAGTTGGTTGGCGTGGTCGTCGAGCTGCGTGGTTATGTATTTTTGCTGGATCAACTTTCTTATTTAATTACGTATACGTAAATGTCTGGGGAACCGGAAAGCATACGTACTCAGGTCTTTAAACTTTACAGACCACGTAAGAAATCAGGATCATCATCCGGAGGCAAGATGCGCTTCTTCAGATTCTTTGGCTTTAAATTCATCGGTTTTCTTCCGATTACCAAATATGCAATTGGACCAAAAATGCCTGTCAGTAGGATTGCTAAGAGCCATCCCCATTTAGGCAGTTTGCGAATTTCCGTTTCATCACGTCGCGCACAATCGATAAATGTGTAAAGAGTAAGCGCCAGAGAGAGGATGAGAAGGAATCCCTGTAATTTGATCATGGCTTAAGTGTAATCGTTTATAGAGCTAGGGATACTGCGAAAATAATTGCGAACACTAATTGGAGTTTACCGGTCGCACCTAAGAGCGGGATGAGCTCTGTGCGAGATGCCCCTTTATGTACTTTTCGTACCAGAGGCAGCGCCAGCGGAAGCGTAAGAAATGTAAGGAGTGTCCAGGCACTTCCAGAGAGCAGGGCGAAAACATAAGTAGCGGCAATCAAGAAGACAAAAAACATTCTAGAGCCGCGATCACCAAGTCGAACAGCCAGAGTGCGTTTTCCAACTAATTCATCCTCTTGTCTATCTCGAATGTTATTTATTGCAAGTAAAGAGCAAGAAAGTGCTCCCATCGGAACAGAGGCTGTAAAGGCATGCCAAGAAATTTCAAGAGTCTGTACATAGTACGTACCCACGGTGGCAACGACACCAAAGAAGATAAAGACTGACATCTCGCCTAAACCCTTGTATCCATAAGGGTTCTTTCCACCTGTGTAACCCCAAGCAGCTGCAATTGATGCGACACCAAGAGCAATAACCCAATATGAAGATAGGTAAGCAAGTACTAGCCCAGCCATTGAAGCAAGGGTGAAAGAAACAATCGCTGCGCGCTTTACGGATTCTGCAGATGCCAACTTTGATGCTGTTATCCGAACTGGTCCAACTCTATTGTCATCGGTTCCACGAATTCCATCCGAGTAATCATTTGAATAGTTAACGGCAACCTGAAGTGAAAGACTTACAAAGAGGGCAAGAAATGCTTGCAGTGGCTTCCATTGAGCGCCCGCCAATACGGTACCTACAACTACGGGTGCTATGGCCGCCGGCAATGTACGGGGGCGAGCTCCTTGGATCCAGATCTTAATTCGATGCCTCCCTGTGTAGATCTACAAGTTGTTTGCGGTCAACTTTACCAATTCCAATAAGTGGCAACTCAGTCAGGAATAAGAAACCTTTGGGTTTGGCTACTGCACCAAATTGTTGCACTAAGAAGTCATTAACTGCTTCTTCACTCACAGAATCACTGCCAGATATTGCAACATGCAAGGCATCTCCCCATTGTGAATCTTTGATGCCAAATGCAGCAAACGACTGGCCAGGAAATTGATTATGGAGAGCACTGTCAATTGCGCCTAATGAAATATTTTCACCACCAGAAATGAGAATGTCATCATTTCTTCCTTCGACAATTAATTTTCCGCTCTCAAATCTGCCAATATCTGAAGTTAAAAACCAGCCATCTTTCATCTTTGATTCCCACGAAGATTCTGCTCCAAGATAAGTCTTGGCAACGACAGAACCTTTAATGGCAATCACCTTTTCTGGTGTTGTCATAATCTCAACTCCATCTAAAGGAATGCCGTTGTACACGCACCCACCTGATGTCTCTGTCATGCCATAGGTCGTAACAATATTGATGCCTAGATTTTTAGCTTGTTGATGAAGCTCTAGAGTCAATTGCGCTCCACCAACCAAAACTGTTTTTGCATCCTTGAGATGTTTCAGCAATTTTTCATCGCCGTTTATAGCTCGAAAGAGTTGCGTTGGCACAATCGCTGTGAAATCTACTCGCGGATATTCACCTTTGAAGTTTCGAAGATCTGTAGGTTCAGTACCTAATTCAAGTGAGCGAATCAATACATTTATTCCGGCAATATGTGTAAGAGGTAGTAGCAATGACCAGGAGTTTCCAGATTCTGCCACTAAGAATTTATGTGATGCTCGAGCTGAGGTAAGAAGTGATGATGCAGAAAGCCCGACGCTCTTTGAAACTCCAGAGCTACCTGTTGTTGCAACGACCACGCTGATTGGCTCGCTTACATGCGTGAGTGAGGTCGCCCCGAATGAAAGGGCGGGTCCATCTGAGGCAAGTGCCTTCGCTAGATGCGCCATTAATTCGCTTACAGTCCAATCGGGATCGGCTGTGCGAAGTTCTCGTTGTGCGTTCTGCTCCATTGCCCGCGTAGGCTATCGCTCGTAGACCAAATGGAGGAATCGTGAGCAAGCCTATTAAGCGTGATTTTGGTGACCGAACCATCCCTGCGTGGGTTACAGGTCCGGGCGGAGAATCATTTACTGACATTACATACGAAGTTGCAGATGGCATTGCAAAGATAACTATCAACCGGCCAGAAGTTCGTAATGCATTTCGTCCACAAACAATTATCGAACTTAAGTCTGCATTTGATTTGGCTCGCGACAACGCACAAGTTGGCGTCATTATTCTCACTGGTAAAGGTGATGAAGCATTTTGTTCTGGTGGAGACATCAGTGTTCGTGGAGATGATGGTTATCTCGGCGATGACAATCTTTCACAACAAGGCGTCGGCAGACTCAACGTTCTAGACTTACAAGTTCAAATTCGTCGCACACCAAAACCAGTTGTTGCAATGATTGCTGGTTGGGCAATTGGCGGCGGTCATGTACTCCATGTTGTCTGCGATCTTTCTATCGCTGCAGATAATGCAAAGTTTGGTCAGACAGGACCAATGGTTGGTTCATTTGATGGTGGTTATGGTTCGGGGCTATTGGCTGCGAGTGTTGGTCAGAAGAAAGCTCGCGAAATTTGGTTTCTTACTCGCCAATACGATGCGCAAGAAGCGCTATCGATGGGGCTTATCAACACAGTCGTCCCACTGAAAGAGTTGGAAGCAGAAACAGTTTCATGGTGCCGCGAGATGTTACAAAACTCTCCGATGGCACTGCGACTTCTTAAGGCTTCAATGAACGCTGCAGATGACGGTCTTGCTGGAGTTCAACAACTAGCAGGCGATGCAACTCTGCTCTTCTATTTATCTGAAGAAGGACAAGAAGGGCGCGATGCGTATAAAGAGAAGCGCAAGCCAGATTTTGGAAAGTTTCCGCGGCGTCCCTAAGTTTGAGACCTTAATTTATGGATCAATCACTGCTCGAAAGTATGCGTGTAGTTGCGCTGCCAACGAAGACAAACTTTCGTGGCATTAACGTTCGAGAAGTTGCACTTTTTAAAGGCGAATATGGCTGGGGCGAATTTTCACCTTTTCTTGAATATGATTTTCGCGAATCTGCACCATGGTTAGCATCCGCAATTGAAGCTGCCACCAAGCCCCGTCCAGAGCTCTTTCGCCAATCAATTAAAGTAAATGGCACTATTCCAGCGCTTACTGATGCAGCAGATCTTGAAGGCATAGTTAATTCATTTCCTGGTGTGAATACTTTTAAAGTAAAAGTTGGCAATAACTTAAGTGAAGATATTGCTCGCCTTGCGAAAGTCAGGGCCTTGCGCCCACACGCAAAGCTTCGTATCGATGTCAACGGTAATTGGTCTGTACAAGAGGCAATCACAAATCTCCTTGCCATCTTCGAAAACATTGGCCCGCTGGAATATGTAGAACAGCCTTGTGCGACTATCGGCGAGCTACGCGAACTCAAAGAAAAATTGAAGATAGATATTCCAATTGCCGCAGATGAAGTCCTACGAAAAGCACTCGATCCGTTTGCAATTAATCTCCAAGGTGCAGCCGACATCCTGATGTTGAAAGTACAACCACTTGGGGGCATAAGTCGCGCACATAAACTTGCCCAGCATCACAAGCTCCCCGTTGTTATCTCTAGCGCTCTTGAAAGTGCCGTAGGAATAAATCATGGATTGCTTCTTGCTGCCTCGTTTCCCGAGATGAACTTTGATTGCGGACTAGGTACTGGTTCTTTACTGGCCAACGACGTCGCACAGTTGCCAATAGTTAATGGGGAAATTGGAATACAAGAGATCGAGCCTAGTTTTGGCGGATTAGATGTGGCACCAGAACGATATGAATGGTGGAAGAATCGCGTCATGAAGACTGCAGAGTTAATCTCATGAATGACTCAACAAAACTAGCTCGCGTCATCGTTAAGCAAATTCTTGAAGCAGGCGTTACCGATGTCGTCATCTCACCAGGTTCTCGAAATGCTCCGCTATCGCTGGCATTTTATGCGGCCCACAAACGCGGATTGATAAAGCTACACATCAGAATTGATGAACGTACTGCTGCATTTTTTGCACTTGGAATCGCAAAGGCTTCAGGTCGTCCTGTGCCGATTGTATGTACCAGTGGAACTGCTGTCGCTAATTACCACCCAGCTGTTTTAGAAGCATCACATACCAATCTTCCGCTGCTAGTACTCACCGCAGATCGCCCTGCTGCGTTGCGTAGAACCGGTGCGAATCAAACAACCGAGCAAGCACGAATTTTTGGTAAAGCAGTTCGATATTTCGCAGATGTTTCCGGTACTGCGTATCCGATGGACCTTCCCTTTAACTCTTTGCAAAGTGGACCAGTTCACTTAAATATTCAATTCGAAGAACCGCTTGTTGGAGACGACAGCGATGAGTGGTTGGACAACCTTGTAGTTTCAGCTCCTAAAGTTTTCACAAGAAAGCCACCAGGCACTTTCTACACAAAATCAACCAGGGGTGTACTTGTAATTGGCCACGACCGTGCAGGTTTTTCACTTGATGCGGTAACTGCATTTGCAAAAGAACTTGGCTGGCCAGTGATTGCTGAAGATCCACTTAGCTTTAGTAATGCAATTTCACACGCAAGCATTTTTCTGACATCCAGGAAAGTTGTTGAAGATCTAGCGCCAGATACAGTCGTTGTTATTGGACGAACAACGCTTTCACGCTCAGTTAATTCCCTTATAGCGTGCGCACGTAAAGTAATCGCGATTGATCCACGAATGGCCACAGTAGATAGTGATAGGAGCGCTTCACAGAAGTTCCTTCAGCTGCCTGCTATCGAAGTGAACCAACCGGATTCTGACTATGCAGAAGCATGGAAAAAGTATTCCCTGCGAACATCTAAATTGATTTCAGATATCTCAACATGGTCTGAAGCACTCATCGCTCGCGAAATCGCATCTGGAATACCAATGGGCACATCTCTATTTATCTCTTCATCTCGTCCGATCCGAGATATAGAAGGTTTTGCAGAAGCAAGAACTGGCGTTGAAACCTTTGCCAACAGGGGCCTTGCGGGCATTGATGGCAATATTTCAACGGCTCTTGGTATCGCATCTCAAAGAACTGAAACTATCGCTGTTCTTGGAGATTTAGGATTTCTTCACGATCTGACCGGGTTAATTCATAAAGCAGAGATTAATCTGAAGATTTTTGTTATCAACAATGATGGCGGAGGAATCTTCTCTACTTTAAGCCAACGTGGTGTTGATGGATTCGAAACAGTATTCGGCACACCACACGGACTAGATCCAGCAAAGATTGCACAATCTATGGGGATTGCAGCCACAACTATCGCCAGTCAGAGCGAACTTATAACCGAGCTATCCAAGCCAATCACGGGCTTAAGCGTTGTCGTTATCAACGCACCAGATAGAAATACAAATGCGGATTTCCTTAAAGGGATTTATAACAACATCTCTTCAATGTAGAGATACTGATTCCAGCTGGGTCAGTAACAGGGGTGATTTCCATTGATAACCCCGGGGTATTGTAGAAACCTAGTTCTTCACAGTTTCTCCACGAGTAATGTTGTCATGTGCGGCGTGAAATGAAACCTTCCAGAGTCTCGGACGCAATTAAAATTCTTAACGCAAGTGCGGAAGAAGTTAGCGTTGAACGAGATTCAAAGACTCGGAAATCAGCAGCCCCCAAGAAAGCTAAAAAGGTAACCCGCAAGCCACGCAAGTAAAAGGCGCTATTTTTGGTCGGCCTGCAAAGCAGAGCGCATCGCTACCATTTTTGCATTACTTTCTTCGAGTTCTTTCTTGGGATCTGATCCAGCAACAATTCCGCAGCCTGCAAAAATTCTTATTGTGTGATCTGTAATCTGTCCGCAACGAAGTGCAATCCCAAGCTCTCCATCACCACTTGAGTCAATCCAGCCAACAGGGCCCGCATAACGTCCGCGGTTAAGTCCTTCAATTTCATCAATGATGTCAAAGGCGATATTGCGCGGAGTTCCGCACACTGCTGCTGATGGATGAAGGCTCTTCAGCAAAGAGAAAGCATCAATGTGCTGTTTTGTTTCAACCAGCGCACCAGTGACATCTGTGGCCAAATGCATGACATTTGCTAAGTGCAGAACAAACGGTGATTCAGGAACGTTTGTAGAAGAGCAGAACGGATCTAGAGCTTCGGCAACTGAGCGAACTGCATATTCGTGTTCTTCTAAATCTTTAGATGAACGAGCCAATGAAGCAGCTAGCGCTAAATCCTTTTCATCATCGCCAGTCTTTGGAATTGTTCCAGCCAAAACTCGAGAAGTAACCATGCCTCGTGAAAGACGGAGAAGTAGTTCAGGGGTTGCGCCAACGAGACCGTCTACAGAAAAAGTCCATGTGGATGGATATTCATCGGCAAGCTTGCGCAGTATCGGGCGAACATCAATTTCAGACTGAGATGTTGCAATTACATCGCGTGCCAAAACAACTTTATCTACGGTATTTGTTGCCACTCTAGAGATGGCTTCAGCTACTCGTTTCTGCCATTCATCTGATGAGAAGGTCCCTTCGGAAAAATCAAAACGTGCACCAGAAGCGTTGTCACGAACTTCATTGAGATGTGGCTGTGGCGCCGAACCAATCCACGTAATCCAAGACTGCGAACCTTTCTGGCCCACCACCACTTGTGGAATAACAAGTACTGATTCATCGTTGCGATCGAATGAAAATGATGCGAAAAGGACTGGGCCGGTTCCACTTACGTGCACAGAGTTTGAAACTGAGAAAGTTTCAAGTTGCTGATGCCACCACTCGCGCGCTTTTTCAAAGCGATCGCGTCCTGAGACAGTTGTAGTTGCATGTATTCCCCAGCCAACAAGGCCTTCACCGCTTCGCACCCACGAAACAGGGTTAGCTTCTGGCAGAAGTTCTAGCAGCGGAAGATGTTCACCAATTCGTGCAGTGGTGACGGGGATAAGTGCAACCATTTAGCGATTCAGGCTGCGTGAAATTCGTCGCCATACAAGTGGAAGAGAAGTTGCAGTAATAGCAATTTTGATCGCCTCACCAAGAATAAATGGAGTGAATCCTGCAGAGATTGTTTGTGCCCAGGTGAGATTTAGCGAAGCTTGTAACCAGAGCAAACCGAAAGTGAAAATAATTGCGTCACCAAATAGAAGTGCTGGAAATGAAGTTCTAAATTTCTGATCTGCTTTTTTGTCAGCGAGGTATCCGAGCACTAAAGATGCAACGAGCATTCCCACCAGGTATCCGCCTGTTGCGCTAAGGAGGCGATCAATTCCATGATTTGCAGCGGTTGCAGAGGGAGCAAAAATCGGCGCTCCTGCAATTCCGGCCAAAAGATATGTTGCAAAAGTGAGAACTCCAAGGCGAGCGCCATAAGTAGTTCCGATAAGGAGTACAGCCAAAGTTTGGCCAGTCACTGGCACTGGTGAACCCGGCACTGGAATAGCTATCTGCGCGAGCAGAGTAATAAAGCCAACCCCGCCTACGACAAAGAGAGCATGGGTGAGAGCGGTGCTGTGAGGAAAGATAGTTGCACGCAGTGATCCTGATTGAATCGACATCGGTAGGCCCTCTCATCTGCAAAGAAGTAAAAGTTGTGTCCAGAGCCTACTCTCAGAGAGAATATGCGCATGTCACGCGCCAATATGGATAAGAACCCTGAAGAAGTCGCGGCAATGTTCGACGGGGTCGCAAAGCGCTATGACCTTGTAAACGACCTACTGAGTCTTGGGCGCACGAAGGCATGGCGCCGAGCCACAACAAAAATCATTAACCCCCTCCCAGGCATGAAAATTCTCGACTTGGCTGCGGGTACGGGTTCGAGCTCTGAGCCCCTTGCACAGGCCGGCGCGGATGTAATCCCAGCTGATTTCAGCGAAGGCATGCTGGCTGCAGGCCGCAAAGCGCGCCCGGCTTTGGCCTTCACCAAAGCTGATGCCCTCAATCTTCCTTTCAAAGATGGCGAATTCGATTTAGTGACTATCTCCTTTGGACTTCGAAACACCCAGAACACCGAACGGGCGCTCGCTGAAATGCTCAGAGTCACCAAATCGGGTGGCCATATCGTCATCTGTGAATTCTCTAGCCCGACCTTTGGTCCATTTCGCACCATTTACACCAATTACCTGATGAAGGCGCTCCCTGCGATTGCCTCAAAGACATCATCAAATCCTGATGCCTACATTTACCTAGCAGAATCCATCAGGGCATGGCCAAATCAATCCGCGCTGGCTGCCAAGATATCGGCGGCAGGATGGTCAGATGTCACCTGGAGTAATCTCACAGGCGGAGTTGTCGCAGTTCACAAGGCCAGCAAGCCGTAATTGTTTCACGGCTCTGATTAACCGCTTAGAATTTCGCTCGTGAGCGGAAATCCATATATCCCAATTATCGTGATTTTCGCGATTGGCTTTGGTTTTGCCGCTTTTTCCGTTGCGATTGCAGCCGTCACGGGGCCGGCTCGCTATAACCGCGCAAAGCAACAGGCGTACGAGTGCGGAATCGAACCTTCGCCCCAAGCACTTCAAGGTGGACATTTTCCGGTCAAGTATTTCCTTACAGCAATGCTCTTTATTATTTTTGATATTGAAATTGTTTTTCTTTATCCATGGGCAGTTACATTCGATCAGTTAGGTCTCTTCGGATTGGCTGAGATGGCAATTTTTATCAGCACCGTATTTGTTGCGTTTGCATATGTATGGCGTCGCGGCGGATTGGAATGGGATTAATACTGATGGAGCTGAAAGCGTTGAAGGAGTTTAACTAGTGGGCCTAGAAGATAAGTTACCGAGCGGTGTTCTACTTTCAACTGTAGAAGGCCTTGCGGGATACATGCGCAAAAGTTCTCTTTGGCCAGCAACTTTCGGACTCGCATGTTGCGCCATTGAAATGATGGCACTTGGTTCAACCCCAAAGCACGATATTTCACGCTTCGGCATGGAGCGTTTCTCTGCGTCCCCTCGTCAAGCAGATCTCATGATTGTCGCCGGTCGAGTTTCACAAAAAATGGCGCCAGTGCTTCGACAGATTTATGATCAAATGACAGCGCCAAAGTGGGTTATCTCGATGGGTGCGTGTGCTTCTTCTGGTGGAATGTTTAACAACTACGCGATTGTGCAAGGTGTTGATCACATTGTTCCTGTAGATATTTATCTTCCAGGATGTCCACCACGTCCAGAACAGTTGATGGATGCAATCATCAAGCTACACACTCTCATTAGCGATACAAAGCTTGGCCCTAATCGCGAAGCTGTTATCAAAGAAGTTGAACTCGCTGCTATGAACGCGCTTCCTACCCATCAGTTAGGCAACATCCAAACGAAGGGGTTGCTGGCTTAAATGAGCGAAGATCAAACAGGTATGTTCGGCGCTACAGGCACCGGAGATACCTCAGGATACGGCGGCCTTGTTCGCACAGCGGCATCAACTGGTTCAACAGAACGCCCATTTGGCGGATATTTTGATGAAGTGGCTGATGATTTAGAGCGCGCATATCCAGATTTTGCCGATGCAATTACACGAGTCGTTGTAGACCGTGGCGAATTAACTTTGCACATTAAGAAAACGAGATTACCTGAAGTTGCTTACGTACTTCGCGACAAACTGAAATTCGAAATGTGCATGGGTGTCTCTGGAGTTCATTATCCAGAGCGCACCGGTGCAGAGCTTGTTGCGCTGTACCCACTTCTTTCAATGACAAAGAATCAACGCATTCGTTTAGAAGTTGCAACGTCTGATCTTGATCCACATATCCCATCAGTTGTTGAAATCTGGGCGGGAAATAACTGGCACGAGCGCGAAACCTTCGACATGTTTGGAATCATCTTCGATGGCCACCCCGGTCTTACTCGTATCTTGATGCCAGATGATTGGGACGGACATCCGCAACGTAAAGATTATCCACTCGGTGGAATTTCAGTTGAGTACAAAGGTGCAACAACACCGGCGCCATCAAATCGTAGGAGCTACCAGTGACTACCACCTTTGATCCATACGCATCTTCACGCGAAACCACAGAAGGAACAGTCTTCTCTGTTACTGGTGGAGATTGGGATTCACTTGTCTCTGAAATTGGAGAATCTAAAGAAGAGCGCATCATCGTTAACATGGGTCCACAGCACCCATCTACTCACGGTGTGCTTCGCTTAGTTCTAGAACTCGAAGGCGAAACTGTTACTGAAGTAAGAACCGGTATCGGCTACCTGCATACAGGAATCGAGAAGAACATCGAATTCCGTAACTGGACACAAGCTGTCACATTTGCAACTCGTATGGATTACTTGTCGCCAATCTTTAATGAAACTGCTTACTGTCTTGCAGTAGAAAAACTCCTTGGAATTACTAACGATGTTCCAGAGCGCGCATCCGTAATCCGCGTTCTTATGATGGAGCTCAACCGTATCTCTTCACACATGGTGGCACTGGGTACAGGAGCACTTGAACTCGGCGCAATGGCTCCAATGTTCTTTGCATTCCGTGACCGTGAAATTGTTCTTGATACATTTGAAGAAATCACCGGCCTTCGCATGAATATGGCTTATGTGCGCCCTGGTGGAGTTTCTCAGGATCTTCCTGAGGGAATGAATGTGAAGTTACGCGAAGTTGTTAAGTCACTTCGCAAGAATTTTGGCGACAATGCAAAGTTGCTTATTGGTAACACAATCTGGATGAAGCGCACTGAAGGTATTGGCTACTTGGATCTCGCGGGTTGTACAACTCTTGGAATCACAGGACCTGTACTTCGTTCGGCTGGACTTCCTTGGGATCTTCGCAAGATGCAGCCTTACTGCGGATACGAAAATTATGAATTTGATGTCATCACAGCAGACACAGCAGATGTGTATGGACGCTTCTTAGTACGTATGGCTGAACTCGAGCAATCACTTCGAATTATCGAACAAGCAATTGATAAGTTGGACAAACTCGAAGGACAACCAGTGATGGTTGCAGATAAGAAAATTGCATGGCCAGCACAGTTAGCACTCGGTGCTGATGGACTTGGAAACTCACTTGATCACATCCGAGAAATCATGGGAACTTCAATGGAGTCACTCATCCACCACTTCAAGTTAGTTACCGAAGGATTTAGAGTTCCAGCTGGCCAGGTTTATGCAGCCGTCGAATCTCCACGCGGCGAACTTGCAGCTCATGTTGTTTCAGATGGGGGAACTCGTCCATATCGAGTCCACTTCCGCGAACCATCATTTAATAATTTGCAATCTACATCGGCAATGAGCGAAGGCGGAATGGTCGCCGACATCATCGGCGCTGTTGCATCTATCGATCCTGTTATGGGGGGAGTAGATCGCTAATGTCACTTAACCACGAAGTAATGCAATCAATCATTAAGCGCTACCCACGTAGCCGTTCTGCAATCATGCCACTTCTTCACTACGTGCAATCAGTCTCTGGTTACGTAACAAATGAAGGCATCGAAACTATTGCAAAGATTCTCGACATTGAAACTGCTGAAGTATCGGCAGTTGCCACTTTCTATACGCAATATAAGCGTAAGCCAGTGGGCGAGTACCACGTAGGAGTGTGCACAAATACTTTGTGCGCAGTGATGGGTGGAGATGCAATTTTCTCAGCGCTCAAAGATCATCTTGATATTGAAAATGATGGCGTAACTGATGATGGAAAAGTTTCACTAGAGCACATCGAATGTAATGCTGCTTGCGATTACGCACCTGTTGTCATGGCTAACTGGGAGTTCTACGACAACCAAACAGTTGAATCTGCAAAGGCACTTGTAGATGCTGCGCGCCAAGGAAATCCACCAGCACCAACTCGTGGACCAAATCGACTTGTTACTTATAAAGAAGCATCGGCCGTACTTGCTGGACTTGATGACGGACTTGCACGTGAAGGTGTGCAAGCAGGCGGACCAACACTTTTGGGTTTGAAACTTTCAAAGGAAGGTAAGTAATGTCAAAGTTAACTCCTGTCCTTTCTGCGCATTGGGATGAAAAAGATTCATTTACTATCGAGGCATATACACGCCATGGTGGATATACAGCGTCGAAAAAAGCGCTTGCGATGGATCCGGATGCTGTGATTCAAATGGTTAAAGATTCAGGACTTCGCGGTCGTGGTGGTGCAGGATTCCCAACTGGAATGAAGTGGGGATTTATTCCTCAAGGTGACGACAAAGATCACTACCTTGTTGTTAACGCCGATGAATCTGAACCAGGTACTTGTAAAGATACGCCGCTATTGATGGCAAACCCACACGTCCTCATCGAAGGTTGCATCATCGCTTGTCATGCAATTCGTGCGAAGCGCGCATTTATTTATATTCGTGGAGAAGTAACGCATGTTGTTCGCCGCGTTAATGCAGCAATTGCAGATGCATACAAAGCTGGTCATCTTGGAAATGGAATTGATGTAACTCTTCATATTGGTGCAGGTGCATATATTTGCGGTGAAGAAACAGCCCTCCTTGATTCACTTGAAGGATTCCGTGGTCAGCCACGTCTGCGTCCACCGTTTCCTGCAATTGCCGGTCTTTATGCTCGACCAACAGTTGTGAATAACGTTGAATCCATTGCATCAGTGCCTGCAATTATCAGTAACGGCGCAGAGTGGTACCAGTCAATGGGAACAGAGAAGTCAAAGGGTGCAACTCTTTATTCACTTTCTGGGCACGTAAATAATCCTGGTCAATTTGAAGCGCCACTTGGAATTACTCTTCGGGAAATTCTTGAAATTGCGGGCGGAGTTCGCGATGGCCACAAGCTCAAGTTCTGGACACCAGGTGGTTCATCAACTCCACTCTTTACTGATGCCCACCTTGATACTCCACTCGACTACGAAGGTGTATCTGCGGCGGGATCGATGCTGGGAACTAAAGCACTTCAAATTTTTGATGAAACAACTTGTGTTGTTCGTGCAGTCCTTCGCTGGACAGAGTTCTACAAGCACGAATCGTGCGGAAAGTGCACACCATGTCGCGAGGGCACTTGGTGGCTTGTTCAGATTCTGCGCGATCTTGAAAACGGAACCGGAACAGAGGCAGATCTTGAGAAACTTCTTGATCTCTGCGACAACATTATGGGCCGTTCGTTCTGCGCGCTCGGTGATGGTGCAACAAGCCCAATTACTTCATCCATTAAGTATTTCCGCGATGAATACATCGCACACCTAACAAATGGCGCTTGCCCGTTTGACCCAGTGCAATCGACACTCTTTGTAGGGGCGGTGAAGTAATGACTACAACTCAAGATTCTGCAGTTGCAGTAGAACTCATCACTGTCGTTATCGATGGATTCGAAGTTTCGGTTCCAAAAGGAACGCTCATTATTCGTGCTGCAGAGAAATTAGGAATTCAGATCCCACGTTTCTGTGATCACCCACTTCTAGATCCAGTCGGTGCATGTCGTCAATGTCTTGTTGATGTCGAAATCAATGGGCGCGCATTTCCAAAGCCACAAGCTTCATGCACAATTCCAGTAGAGCCAAATATGATTGTTAAGACTCAGCTCACTTCACCTGTTGCAGATAAGGCACAAAAAGGCGTGATGGAACTTCTCCTTGGAAATCATCCACTTGATTGCCCAGTCTGCGATAAAGGCGGAGAGTGCCCATTGCAGAATCAAGCGATGAGTAATGGACGACCAGATGCTCGCCTTGATGGCTACAAACGCACATTCGAAAAGCCAATCAATATTTCTTCATCAGTACTTCTGGACCGCGAACGTTGCGTACTGTGCGCGCGATGTACTCGATTCTCAGAGCAGATTGCATCCGATCCATTTATCACTCTTAACGAGCGCGGAGCGTTGCAGCAAGTTGGCATTTACGAGAACGATCCATTTAAATCTTACTTCTCTGGAAACACTGTGCAGATTTGTCCAGTGGGTGCGCTCACTGGTGCGTCATATCGTTTCCGCGCACGCCCATTCGATTTAGTATCAACTCCATCTGCTTGCGAACACTGCGCATCGGGATGCGATATGCGCACAGATGTTCGCCGCGGAAAGACACTTCGTCGTCTTGCCGGTGATGATGCTTCAGTTAATGAAGAATGGAATTGCGACAAGGGTCGCTGGGCCTTCAAATACGTCACTGCTTTAGATCGACTTGCACATCCACTCGTTCGCAATTCAGAGGGTGTACTTGTTCAAGCTTCATGGCCAGAAGCCCTAGCTGCTGCAGCGGCTGGATTAAAGGGTAAGCGTGCAGCTGTTATCACTGGTGGTCGTGTCACTACAGAAGATGCATATGGATATTCAAAATTTGCTCGCATCGCCTTGAAAACAAATGACATTGATTTCCGTGCACGCGTGACATCAGATGAAGAGCGCGATTTCTTAGCAACCTATGTTGTTGGTTCATCTACGACATATCGTGATATTGATTCTGCTGATCAGGTTGCTCTCATCGCATTTGAACCAGAAGAAGAGTCTCCAATTGTTTTTCTTCGCATCAATAAAAATGTTAAGAAGCGTGGACTTAAAGTGTCTGCTGTCGCAACTAAGCAATCTATTGCGATGGACAAACTCAAAGCAGAATTTATCAAGGTCGCACCTGGTGCAGAAAGCGCCGCAGTATTAGCGCTTTCATTGACGCCAAAATCAGTGATTCTCGTGGGTGAACGTGCTTCGGAGTCAGCTGGACTATTTTCAGCAGTTGCATCCCTTGCATCAAAGAGCGGAGCAAAGATTGCTTACATTCCACGCCGTGCAGGTGAGCGTGGTGCGCTAGAAGCTGGTGCGATTGGAAACCTTCTTCCTGGAGGACGACCAGTTGCAGATGCAGCGGCACGAGTTGATATTGCAGCTGCATGGGGAATCGACTCTCTTCCAACACAGACTGGCCGCACAACATCGCAGATTATTGAAGCTCTTTCTGCGAACGAATTAGATGCAGTTGTAATTGGTGGAGTAGATGCTAACGATCTTCCAAATGGCAGCCATGTAGTTGCTGCCCTAAAGAAATCTTTCGTTGTCTGCCTTGAGATTGCACCAAGTTCAGTCACTGAGGTAGCAGATGTTGTTCTTCCAGTCGCTGCCATAACCGAAAAGAGTGGAAGCTTCCTTAACTGGGAAGGTCGAGCACGCGCATTTGATGAGGCAGTTGTTGACTCACAGCACCGCAGTGATGTTCGCATACTTTCAATGATTGCAGATGCAATGGGCGAATCAATCATGCTTGGAACTGTTACTGCATCTGCCCGTGAATTTAACCAACTAGGCAAATGGGATGGAGCCCGCGCTCACTTCACTCCAGTAGCAGCACAAGGACCTCGAACTCTTTCAGGTAACGATGCACTTTTAACTTCTTGGCGCCGATTGCTTGATATGGGAACCCTTCAAAAAGGTGAAGATAATTTAGCTGGAACTCGACGTCCAACAATTGCTGTAATTTCGCAGAAGCGCGCTGATTCAATAGGTGTTTTAACCGGACAACAAGTCAGAGTCTCAAATACTTACGGATCAATCACTATACCTGTACTCGTTGAAGATATTCACGACGATGCAGTCTGGGTCCCGCGTAACTCATTCGCTTCTCAAACTTTGATTGCACTCAATGCAGTTCACGGCGATGTAGTAACGGTGGTGAAGGCATGACAACAGCAGAGCTTCTTGGAAAAGATCCTGGTTGGATTATTGCGATAAAGGCATTAATTGTTTTTGCCATCTGTGTTGTCTCAACTTTAATGGCTGTATGGACAGAGCGTCGCGTACTTGCAAAAATGCAATTACGTACTGGTCCTAACCGTGTTGGTAAATTTGGACTCTTACAATCTCTTTCAGACGGAGTGAAGCTTGCGCTAAAGGAAGACATCATTCCTGCAGCTGCAGATAAAGTAGTTTTCGTTATTGCCCCAATCATTGCAACCGCAATGTGCTTTATGTCTTTTGCAGTTATTCCAATGACCGGGGTTGTTAATCTCTTTGGACAAAAGACGGCTCTTCAGTTAACGGATCTTCCGGTCGGAGTTCTATATGTACTGGCAGTTACCTCTATCGGAGTTTATGGAGTGGTCTTAGCAGGCTGGTCTTCGGGATCTACATACCCTCTTCTTGGTGGATTGCGCTCGAGTGCTCAGGTAATTTCTTACGAAGTTGCAATGGGACTATCACTCGTAGCGGTTTTCATGTACGCCGGTTCGATGTCCACATCCGAAATAGTAAGTTCACAGCATCAGCACATTTGGAATGTTGTTGTTCTTTTTCCCTCCTTCGTTATTTATGTGATTTCAATGGTTGGTGAAACAAACCGTGCGCCATTTGACCTTGCAGAAGCAGAGGGCGAACTCGTCGGTGGATTCCATACGGAGTATTCATCGCTGAAATTCGCACTCTTCTTTCTAGCTGAGTATGTAAACATCATTGCAGTGTCAGCACTTGCAACAACTCTATTCCTTGGTGGCTATCACGCACCTCCTGGTCTTGGGTTTACAGAGCAGTGGCTTGGTGGCTGGTTTACATTTATCTGGTTCTTACTAAAAGTAAATCTCTTCTTCTTTCTCTTTATGTGGCTACGCGGAACACTCCCACGTCTTCGCTATGACCAATTCATGAAGTTTGGCTGGAAAGTTCTCATACCAGTTTCACTCGTCTGGATTTTGATAGTCGCAACACTTCGCGTATTGCAACAAGAAGGTGCGAACCGATTTGCCGTTGCCGCATTTGCTGGAGGGCTCGTATTGCTAGTTATGGCAATTTCTTCTCTCTCTGATCGAAGCAAAGAAAAATCTCGTGCGCCTCTTCCAGAGGGTGAAGCTCCAGATTTCCCTATCCCATCACTTCCAAATGTTAAATCCGTAAAAGTCTCAGGAGGCGAGTAATGACTGACTTCATCGAGCCCCAAAAGAAATTCAATGTGGAGAATTCAGAATTAGATATCAATTCAGTTCCATTTGAAGAAGTTAAACAGCCTGGACCAGGCAGCTTGCTTGAACAAGCAAAAGGATTCTGGGTCACCTTTTCAACAATGTTCAAGAAGAATCAGACTGTTCAGTATCCAGATGTAAAGGCTCCGACCGCTCCGCGCTTTCATGGCCGTCACCAACTTAATCGCCATCCTGATGGCCTTGAAAAGTGCATCGGTTGTGAGCTCTGCGCATGGGCATGTCCTGCAGATGCAATTTATGTAGAAGGCGGGAATAACACTCCAGAGAACCAAGTCTCTCCTGGGGAACGTCACGGTGCGGTTTATCAAATCAATTATTTGCGTTGTATTTTCTGCGGACTATGTGTTGAGGCATGCCCTACTCGCGCGCTGACCATGACTAACGAATATGAATTAGCCGATGACAAGCGGGAAAAACTCATTTTTGAAAAAGATGATCTTCTAGCACCACTTCGACAAGGAATGTTGGCTCCTCCCCACCCAATGTATCCGGGTATGACAGATACCAACTATTACAACGGTGATGTCAAAGAATCGCATCCAAGTCAAAACCTCAATGGTCAGGGACAGAAATAATGTTAGAGATTCAAACACCTGAAACAATTATGTTCTGGATTCTCGCTCCAGTTTCAGTGCTCGCAGCTCTTGGGATGCTCCTTGTGAAGAAAGCCGTTCACTCTGCCCTGTTGCTCGCGTGGGTAATGGTTACTCTTGCAATTTTCTACATTGCGCAAGGTGCACTTTTCCTCGGAATCGTGCAGATAGTTGTTTACACGGGCGCAGTCATGATGCTCTTCCTCTTTATTCTTATGTTGGTTGGAGTAGATGCATCAGATTCACTCACCGAAACTATTTCTGGCCTTCGCCCAATTGCAATCACTGCAGCGGTCGGTTTCGGAGGACTATTTGTTTCACTTATTGGCAGAGCAACAATCGGTCACAAGCCTTACGGTTTAGAATTCGCTAACTCAAATGGAAACGTTGAAGGTCTTGCAAAGGAACTCTTCTCAACATATGTGTGGCCATTTGAAGTGATTTCAGCGCTTCTGGTGACAGCAGCACTTGGTGCAATGGTTTTGGCCCATCATCAGCGCACTATTGCTAGACCAAGTCAACGTGAACAATCAATCGCACGTTTTCGTACGGGTTCACTGGCAGGCGCAGCAGGACTTCCAAGCCCAGGTGTATTTGCGCGCCACAATGCAGTCGATGTTCCGGCGCTACTTCCAGATGGCACAGCTGCTCCAACATCAATTTCAGCAACTCTCAAGGCACGTGGAGACATGCTCGAATCTCAGTCTTTTGAGTTAAGCGAAGTAGATAACACAGTTACGGAGGAGAAGTAATGAGTCCTTATAACTATCTCTACGTAGCTGGCTTGCTCTTCACAATTGGAGCAGTAGGAGTTGTCGTTCGCCGAAATGCAATAGTTGTTTTCATGTGTATTGAACTCATGCTCAATGCAGCAAACCTCACCCTTGTTACGTTTTCTCGAATTAACGGAACACTTGATGGCCAAATCGTGGCTTTCTTTACGATGGTAGTTGCAGCCTGTGAAGTGGTCGTTGGTTTAGCAATTATTGTCGCGATTTATCGATCACGTAGATCAGCATCAATTGACGATGCTAGTTTGTTGAAGCGATAACAATGACAACATCAACGTCTCTTGTTTACTTAATCGCCCTGCCATTGGCCGGAGCCGTAATTCTTCTTCTTGCAGGGCGCCGTGCAGATAAGTGGGGACACTTACTAGCAACTGCGCTTTCGGCAAGTTCTTTTGGAGCTGGTCTGTATCAACTTTCACAGATGCTTTCGCGCCCAACTGAGGAGCGAGCAGTAACTCAGAAGTTGTTCACATGGATAAGCGTTGGCTCCTTCAATATCGATGCAGGCATTTTGCTCGATCAACTTTCAATCTGCTTCGTTCTTCTCATCACGGGTGTAGGAACCTTGATTCACATTTACTCAATTTCCTACATGTCACATGATGAAAATCGACGTCGCTTCTTTGCTTATCTCAACCTATTTATTGCTTCGATGCTCCTTCTTGTTCTGGGCGATTCATATCTCAATCTTTATGTTGGCTGGGAAGGCGTGGGTCTAGCCTCTTATTTACTTATCGGGTTTTGGAACCAGAAACCGGCATACGCAACTGCATCTAAAAAAGCTTTTGTAATGAACCGCATTGGAGATATGGGACTTTCGTTTGCAATCATGATTGCTTTTGCAACACTGGGTTCCGTTTCGTTTAGTGGCGTTGAAGAGGCGTCACATACAGCTTCGCAAGCCACTCTTACAGCCATCGGAATCATGCTTCTTATTGCGGCAGCTGGTAAGTCAGCGCAGTTCCCATTGCAAGCATGGTTAGGCGATGCGATGGCGGGCCCAACACCTGTATCTGCTTTGATTCACGCAGCGACAATGGTGACGGCTGGCGTTTATCTCATCGTACGCTCTCACTTTATTTTTGATGCAGCGCCAACTGCGCAACTTCTTGTAGTAATCGTCGGCGCAGTTACTTTGACATTCGGAGCAATTGTAGGTACGGCAAAAGATGACATTAAGAAAGCGCTAGCTGCTTCAACAATGTCTCAAATCGGATACATGATTTTGGCTGCGGGCCTTGGACCAGCTGGATATGCATTTGCAATCATGCACCTACTTACTCATGGATTCTTTAAGGCAGGTATGTTCCTTGGCGCAGGCTCTGTAATGCACGGTATGAACGATCAAGTGAATATGCGTCGCTACGGCGCTCTTCGCAAATTTATGCCAATAACATTTGTAACATTCGGACTCGGTTATCTAGCAATCATTGGTGTTCCACCATTTGCTGGTTTCTATTCTAAAGACGCAATTATTGAAACTGCATTCAACGCAGGTGGAATCAAGGGAATTCTCTTGGGTTCAACAGCGCTACTTGGTGCAGCAATTACTGCTTTCTACATGACTCGCGTCATGATCCTTACCTTTACATCGCCAGAACGTTGGGAGAAGGATCAGCATCCTCACGAGTCCCCATGGCTTATGTGGCTACCTATGGTGATTTTGGCAATTGGTTCAGTCTCTACAGGCTACCTATTCACTCGTGGAGATTCGCTCGTGCATTGGCTAAGTCCAGTATTTGGCGAACACGAAGCTCACGAAGAACATTTCTTGCCAGTAATTGTTGTATCTGGACTTGCACTTACTGCAGTTCTAATTGGTGTGAGCATCGCACTCGTGAAATACCAATTCTCCGATGTGGATGCCGAAGCTCCACAAGATGTCTCAATCTTTACTCGTATAGCGCGTAAAGACTTGCTACAAGACACATTTAACGAGTCTGTGTTTATGCGTCCTGGGCAAGCACTTACCCGGATACTTGTAAAAACTGATGACAAGGTTATCGATGGAACCGTCCGGCTCGTCGGAACAACTGCAATTGGTACTGGGTCCGCGCTTCGTAAATCACAAACAGGTTTTGCGCGTAGCTATGCAGCGCTGATTTTGATTGGCGCAGTCGCACTAATTGCCGGAATTTGGGTGGTTACACAATGAGCTCCTTAACGACCATGATGTTGCTTCCACTCCTTGGAAGCCTTCTCGTAGCAGTGATTCCAAGTGATCAAGTTCTTCGAATTAAGCAGGCGGCACTTGGAACAACAATTCTTGTAGCTATATCTGGAATTCTCACATGGTTAAAATTTGATTCAGAAAATACTTCTTTTCAGTTTGTGCAGTCAGTCGAGTGGATCCCTTCCTTTGGTATTAACTATGCCGTTGGTGTCGATGGACTTTCTCTAGTCTTGATTTTGATGTCGGTATTGCTCGCACCGATTGTTGTCCTCGCCGGATGGAATGAATCTGAAGGCGGACGCTGGTCAGCAAAAGTTTTCTATATTTTAATTCTCGTCCTCGAAACCATGATGATCGGCGTTTTTGCAGCGACTGATTTATTCCTCTTCTACGTAATCTTCGAGGCCATGCTCATTCCCGTCTATTTCCTCATTGGAGGTTACGGAAGCGGAGAACGCGCAGCAGCGGCTGTAAAGTTCCTGCTCTATAGCCTCTTCGGTGGATTATTGATGCTTGCATCAATAATCGGCTTGTACGTTATTTCAGGTGCAAATGGTGGACATACTTTTGATATTACAAAGTTATCCGAGATGCATAACTACATGAATTCAACTACTCAGAATCTGCTCTTCCTTGGATTCTTTATTGCTTTTGCGATTAAAGCGCCTTTGTGGCCACTTCACACGTGGTTACCTGATGCATCTGCATCTGCAACACCAGGGACATCAGTGTTACTTCTTGGCGTTCTCGATAAAGTTGGAACATTCGGGATGATTCGTTTCTGCTTGGCTCTTTTTCCAGATGCCAGCAAGACTTTTACTCCAGTCATTATTACCCTTGCCGTCATTTCAATTATTTATGGAGCATTTCTGGCAATCGGTGCGACAGATATCAAGCGCTTGATTGCATACACATCGATTTCTCACTTCGGGTTCATCACAATGGGAATTTTCGCAATGACTACGCAAGGTCATAGCGGCGCGACTTTGTATATGTTTAATCACGGTTTCTCCACTGCTGCGTTATTCCTTGTAGCTGGCTGGATGTCTGCGCGACGCGGATCATCAACGATTGCTGATTTTGGTGGGCTACAAAGAGTTACCCCAGTGATGGCCTGGTCATTCTTTATTGCTGGAATGTCATCCTTGGCACTTCCAGGATTATCAAGCTTTGTCAGCGAATTCCTTGTGCTTGTTGGAACTTTCACTAGATATCCAGTTGCCGCGATAATCGCCACATTTGGAATAGTTCTTGCAGCTCTCTATATTTTGATTCCGGTTCAAAAGGCGCTGCACGGGCCAACAACACCAGGGAATGAAAATCTTTCAGATTTAAATCTCCGTGAAAAAATTGCAATTGCACCAGTGATTGCAATTATTGTCGCACTTGGTTTCTACCCGTCACCATTGCTCAATGTCATTAACCCTGCCTCTGCGCACGTACTTGAGTTGCAGGGATTTACTGATCCGACTCCATCAGATAGCGCAGGTAAGTAAGTGGAATTTACATCGCCAGTTCTAAACTATGCACAGCTAGCACCTATGCTGATTGTGTTTGGTGGAGCACTTATTGGTGTTCTCATTGAAGCTTTCGCGCCTCGCGCCTCGCGCTTCTCATCACAACTTTTCATCACGATTTTCTCCCTGGTTGCTTCCTTTGCGGCGCTAGTTAACGTTCGCAATCAATCTTCTGCAGATGCAGCTATGGGCTCCGTGGCTTTTGATGGTGCAGGAGTACTTCTACAGGGCGCAATTCTTATCATTGCAATTCTCTCCACATTCTTGATTGCTGATCAAGAGAATTTCACGGCACTCGCTGCTGCAATTCCTGGATCACAAGAAGAGCGAACAGCTCTACAAACTGATCTTCGAGTCACTGAAGTTTTCCCACTCACATTGTTCGCAGTCGCAGGCATGCTCCTCTTTCCGGTCTCAAGTGACTTAATCACGCTTTTTGTTGCTCTCGAAGTTCTCTCCTTGCCGCTCTACTTGATGGCTGGACTTGCTCGTCGACGCAGATTGTTGTCTCAAGAATCTGCGCTCAAGTACTTCTTACTAGGTGCGTTTTCTTCAGCATTCTTCTTACTTGGAATCGCATACCTTTATGGGTATTCAGGCAGCATCACACTCGTTGGTATTCAGCAGAGCGTTGTTGGTGGCGCTGGCAACGATGTTTTCCTACTTCTAGGAATCGCCTTCATATCCGTAGGCTTGCTTTTCAAGGTCGGCGCAGTTCCATTCCATGCATGGACACCTGATGTCTATCAAGGTGCACCAACTGCAGTTACAGGCTTTATGGCAGCAGCAACTAAGGTCGCTGCATTCGGTGCAATCCTTCGAATCTTCTATGTCTCCTTTGCAAACGCAGAGTGGTCATGGAAACCAGCAATGGTTGTAATTGCAGTAATCACCATGATTTTTGGATCGGTTGTAGCAATAACACAACGCGACGTAAAACGCATGCTTGCTTACTCTTCAATCGCTCATGCTGGCTTCTTGCTATCCGGCGTAATCGCACTGAGCAAATCAGGACTCGATGCTTCAATTTTCTACTTATTCGCCTATGGAATCGCCACCATAGGTGCATTCGGAATAGTAACCCTGGTCAGAGATTCCTCTGGAGAAGTTGGTGATCTCAATCGCTGGAGTGGACTTGGAAAGCGTTCTCCAATTCTTGCTTCAACTTTTGCATTCTTCCTTCTTGCTTTTGCAGGAATCCCATTGACCTCAGGATTTGTCGGAAAGTTTTCAATTTTCTCTGCTGCTTACGAATCTGGCAGTACATCAATTTTGCTAGTCGGCGTTCTCTCATCAGCAATTGCCGCATTCTTCTATATCCGCGTTATTGTCTTGATGTTCTTTAAAGATCCAGTTGAAGATGGCACAAGCGTTGTTATTCCATCGGCGCTTACAACTGTCACTATCTCAGTCTCAGCCGTAGTCACATTAATTCTTGGTGTTTATCCTGCGCCATTGATTGACTTCATTACAAACACCGCGCTCTTCATACGCTAATGACATCACTCGGTATTCCAGGTCTGGCACCGGCGCTAGAGGCCGAACTCCGAGAGAGTATGCACAAGGTCGAGAGCCTTCTCTTTAGTCATATCCAAGGTGATTACCCACTTGTTGAAGAGACATCTCGTCATCTCGTTGCTGCTGGCGGAAAAAGATTGCGTCCACTTTTGACAATTCTTGCATCCCACTATGGAGATAAAAACAAATTTGGAATCATCGAATCAGCTGTCGTCTGCGAGTTAACTCACGTTGCAACGCTGTATCACGACGATGTAATGGATGAAGCTCCACTTCGCCGCGGGGTAGAGAGCGCCAATAACCGTTGGGGAAATACAGTTGCGATTCTTACTGGCGATTATCTCTTCGCAAAAGTTTCTGCACTCCTTGCAGATATCGGTCCAGAGGCTGTGCGGTTGCAGGCCTCTACATTCGAACGTCTTGTCATCGGGCAAATCATGGAGACTCAGGGGCCTCGTGCGGGTGAAGATCCACTTGATCATTACTTACAAGTTGTCGCAGATAAAACCGGATCACTTATTTCTGCAAGTGCGCGCTTTGGTGCAATGGCCTCAGGTGCACCAAGCGATGTAAAAGAGACTCTTACAGTCTTCGGTGAGAAAATCGGTATTGCATTTCAATTAGCCGACGATGTTATTGATATTGCCAGTGAATCCTTTGAATCCGGAAAGATTCCAGGAACAGATTTGCGTGAAGGAATTCCCACGCTGGTAACGCTCAATGTTATGAAATCAAAGAAGCGTGAAGATCAAGACCTCATCAAACTTCTTAAATCACCAATCAAAGATGAAAAGACAGTCAGGCAAGTATTAAAGACTCTGCGTGCTCATGATGCGTTAAGTGAATCTCGTGAACAATTATTCGGTATTGCTCGCGATGCCCGCACAGCTTTGGGACCACTGCCAGTTAATGATGTGACTGGAGCTCTATTTTCACTCTGCGATGCGATTGTCGATCGTTCTGCTTGATCTAACCAGATCAGTAGCCAGTGCAATCAGTGCCACCCAAATTACGAAGAACCCAATCCAGCGCGCAGTAGGCATATCTTCGTGACGTACCCAGACTCCGATAGAAAACAGAATTGTCGGCGTGATGTATTGCAAGAGCCCGATAGTGCTATATGGCAAACGAGTAGCAGATCCATTAAACAAGAGAAGCGGAATAGCTGTCACCGCTCCAGCGCTAATCAAGAGCATCGTAATTCCAGGGGATTTACCAAACTGTCCGGTGCCCTGATGGCCGAGATAGAGTAAATATCCAGCGTAAGGCAGCAGTGAAATAAGAGTCTCAATTGCGAGTCCTTCCACGGCCCCCAGGTTGAGTTTCTTCTTCATTAACCCATAGCTACCCCATGACACTGCAATTGTGATTGCAATCCAGGGGATTGTTCCGTAATCAATAGTCAGAACTAGTACACCCACCGCACCTAGTGCCACTGAAAACCATTGCAGTGGTTGCATTTTTTCACGCAGAATGATGACACCGAAGGCGATGATAACGAGTGGGCTGATGTAATAACCGAGAGCTGCCTCAACCACATGTTCATGATTAACGGCCCAGATATAAGTCAACCAGTTGATAGAGATCAGGATTGTGCACAGCAGCAGCACCAACATTATCTTTGGATTCTTCACCACTTTTAAGGTGGAGTAAATTCCTTTGGTCACTGCCAGAACTATGAGACAGAAAACCAGAGTCCAGACTGCTCGATGAGAAACCATTTCTAGCGATTTTGCAGGTTGAAGTAGTGGCCAATATAAAGGTAGAAGCCCCCATATAACGTAAGAGCTAATTCCGAAGAGCAGCCCTAATGAATACTCGCTGCGTTTACCTGCCACTTAGCGGTAGTTAACAAACTGAACTGCAAACTCAAATTTGCCGTTCTTAATCTGCTCGATAGCCTCTTGGAGATCATCACGGCTCTTGGATGAGACACGGAGTTCATCTCCTTGGATCTGCGTCTTAATTGTTTTAGGACCCTCATCTTTAAGAAACTTGGCAATCTTCTTTGCATTCTCTGTTGTAATTCCCTCTTTGAGAGCGCATGCAATTTTATAAATCTTTCCTGATAGTTGTGGTTCTGCAGCATCAAGATGCTTCAATGAAACTCCACGTTTAATCATCTTATCTTTTACAACATCAAGAGTCGCCTTTGCGCGTTCTTCTGTATCTGCTTCGATTGCAATCTTGTCGCCAGAAATCTCGATCTTTGCGCCGGTGTTCTTAAAGTCAAAGCGGGTATCGATCTCGCGAATAGCCTGGTTTATTGCGTTATCTAGCTCCATACGGTCGATTTTCGATACTACGTCAAAACTACTGTCAGCCATTGTTCTAAGGCCCTTCCTGATTTTTAAAGTTCAAGTGCCTAAGGTATCGTTTGCCGCTCGCACTACCAAAGCGCCGTAAGACTTGTACGACCCTGGCGGGTTGCCCGAGCGGCCAATGGGAGGGGACTGTAAATCCCCCGGCTCTGCCTTCGAAGGTTCAAATCCTTCACCCGCCACCAGCAGTACTTGATTTCAAGTCGTTCAGTTCACTTCACTACTGCAATACACTCACATCATTGACTGACCCCAACCACCAGGTTGTCGCTCTCAGCTTCCATAACTACCTACGCGGTTGATAGTGAGAGTAACGACTCTACGGGGGCATCAGGTGGGTTACTCCCAGAATGATTCTCACGATTTCTATCACGATGATCCCATTGAAGAGATTTCCAAGACTAAGTCACGCTTTAAATTTCTTACCACAGGTGCAATCATCCTGGGTTCGATCTTCTACTTTCAAAGCACACTTGCTGGCAATATCTCACTGAGCTCAGGTACTGGAATTGAATTCGGTCAAGGCTTTTCTCAAGCCGTTGCCTGCTCAGGTAATACAGATCTAACTCTGACGCCGCGTTCAACCTTTATCAATGGTTCACCTGGAGCTCACTACTTAAATTCTGTGACTGTCTCTGGTATTCCAGATAGTTGCTTTGGCGTTGACTTCACTATCAACGCCTATGGCAATACTGAAAATTCTCCCCTTGCACTCTTTAACTCCACATCAACAGCGGCTGTTGTCTCTGACGAGGCTGGAACTTTCTCACGCGGAACTGGATCTAAAGGTATGACGGTAGCGAGCAGCACTGGAACATTCACAGTGACATTTACTACGCCCGTTGCGCAGTCATCTGAGGTCTTTAAGGTAACAATTCAAAGCGGTGCGCATACTCCTTTCTATGATGTTGGCAGTGCCGGCCCTGGCGGCGGAATTGTTTACTATGTTAGTGATGAAGGCTTCAACTGTGGTCCAACATATACAAGCACGGGTAGTCCAACCGGTGGCCTCTGTCATTATCTCGAGGCGGCGTCAACTTCTACATGGACCGATACTTCTTTCGACTGGCTAGGAGATGCAAGCAACTCAGTCACCACAAGCGTTGAAATCGGTGCTGGCTATAAAAACACTTTGGCAATGATTTTGCAGTCAAGTACTGCAGGTAAATCGGGAACAGCGAGTCGCGCATACACCGGTGGAGGAAAAAGCGATTGGCACCTACCATCTAAAAATGACCTAAATCAGATGTGTAAGTGGGTAAGAGGCATTACTGGAGTTGCTTTAACAACCTTGACTACAGTTTGTACTGGTGGCACTTTAAACACGGGATTAGGTGCAGTATTCGTGGGCGCCCAATACTGGTCCTCGTCTGAGGGCGATGCGTTCCAGGCGTGGAATCAGGACTTCACCAATGGCGGCCAGTACAACCATGGTAAGACCACCACCTACTACGTCCGCCCAATTCGAGCTTTCTAGCACCCACTCAATAGCTTCCAAGGCTCTCATCCGAGCGCAAAGCCACCGCAACTGTCTTCCTGCAGTTGATTTGCGGGTCGACATTTGTGGACTCGGTTAATACTGTTGCCCAGTATTTATCGTGCCTCGACTATAAGGAGTTAACGTGCAAAAACGTTTCGGAATTTTCGCTGTAGCTGTAATTGCAGCAGCTCTCACACTCACAGGATGTGGATCTGACGAGTCTTCATCATCACAAGCTGCATCATGTGAAAAGGCAGATCTAGCAACAATCACTGAAGGCAAGCTCACAATCGCAACTGGCGAGCCTGCTTACTACCCATGGGTCATAGATGACAAGCCAGAATCTGGTGAAGGCTTCGAAGGCGCAGTTGCTTATGCAGTAGCTAAGCAGCTTGGCTTTGATGCAGCAGATGTCGAATGGGTCCGTACCACATTTGATTCAGCTGTAACACCAGGAGAAAAGAAGTTTGACTTCAACTTGCAGCAATTCTCAATTACTGAAGATCGCAAGAAGGCTGTTGATTTCTCTTCACCTTATTACACCGCCCCTCAAGCAATCGTTTCATTCAAGGGAAGCAAGATTGAAGGAAAGACTTCACTTGCAGATCTAAAGAATGCAAAACTTGGTGCGGCTGTGGGAACAACCTCACTTGATGCAGTCGAGAATCAGATTGGTATCAAGCCACAGGTATTTAACGACAATGCAGCTGGTGTGTCAGCACTGAAGAACAAGCAGATTGACGGTCTCGTCGTAGATCTTCCAACTGCCTTCTATCTATCAGGTGTTGAAGTTCCAAACGGACTGATCGTTGGACAACTTCCATCAACTGGTGCAGGCGATCAGTTCGGTCTCTTGCTTTCAAAGGGCAGCAAGTTAACATCGTGCCTAACTGGCGCTGTTGATGCCATAACAGCGGATGGAACACTCGCATCAATCACAGATAAGTGGCTAGCAACTGATGCTGGCGCTCCTGTATTGAAGCCTTAATAGAAACTCAGCAGTAAACACGGTAGTTTGGCGACCATGTCAGAGAAGCAAAGCTCTGCGTGGTCGCCAAGCTCACGTGAATTAGAACGCCGCAAGTCTCGGCGCTCGATAAGCCGCAAGCAAGCAGGTATTGCTGCGGCTTCTTCCATTTTTGTCTTAGGAACACTTTTTGTAATCCTCATTACGAGTCCTGGTTGGGAGACGGTGAAAAAAACTTTCTTTGATATCGAATATGGCAAAGAGGTTTTTCCAACTGTCGCAAAAGGCTTATGGATCAATCTGCAGCTCACATTTATTGGGGGAGCTGCAATTGGAGTAATTGCTTTAGGTCTTGCATTGATGCGCACTACTAAATCTCCGGCGTTAACACCATTTAGATTTTTAGCAACGGCTTACGTAGATATCTTCCGTGGCGCTCCACTTATTCTGATCATTTTGTTAGTTGGTTTTGGAGTTCCAGCACTAGGGCTCACAGGTGTTTCTAGTAATGTAATTTTCCTAGGTACGGTTGCTGTAGTACTCACGTACTCTGCATACGTTGCCGAAGTTATCCGAAGTGGAATTTTATCTATCCATCCAAGCCAACGCGCAGCCGCACGCTCTTTAGGTTTAACTTCAGGGCAGACGATGCGTTTCGTTGTTCTACCTCAGGCAATTAGGCGAGTTGTTCCACCACTTCTGAACGACTTTGTTTCTCTACTTAAAGACACAGGTTTAGTTTCAATTCTGGGTGTTACAGATGCTGTCCGTGCAGCTCAAATCAATGCCAGCCGCACATTTAATTACACCCCGTATGTTGTTGCAGCGATTCTGTTCCTTTTAATTACTATTCCAATGACTCGCTACACAGATAGAGCCATTAGACAGCGCACCAGTGCTCAGAACTCTGAAGGTTCGATCTAATGAGTAATGTCCTCGAGCTGGTAAACATTCGCAAATCTTTTGGTGCAGAAATTGTTCTTAATGATTTATCACTAACTGTCCCTGAGCACACAGCAACTGTTTTGATTGGTGCCTCCGGATCAGGAAAATCAACCTTACTTCGTTGCATTAATTTGCTAGAGTCAATTGATGATGGTCAAATCTTCTTGGATGGGCAAGAGATTTCTGACCCACTGATTAATGTTGATGAAGTACGTCGAAGCCTAGGGATGGTTTTTCAGTCATTTAACTTGTTCCCACACAAGACAGTGTTAGAGAACATCACCTTAGCCCCAATTAAAGTGCATGGAAAAAGCAAGGATGAAGCTAATGAACACGCGATGCACCTATTAAAGCGATTCGATTTGGCTGACAAAGCTGATCAGTATCCAGACAGACTCAGTGGTGGCCAGCAACAGCGCGTAGCCATAATTAGATCTCTAGCGGTTAATCCAAGATTGTTGTTGCTCGATGAGGTTACATCAGCGCTTGATCCTGTGCTGGTTAACGAAGTTCTGACGGCAGTGCGAGATTTAAAGAGTGATGGAATGACCATGATCCTTGCAACCCACGAGATGGGTTTTGCAACTCAGGTTGCAGATGAGGTTTGTTTCCTTGAATCAGGAAACATTGTTGAGCGCGGAACTGCCCAGCAGGTATTACATAATCCGCAGAATCCAAAGACTCAAGAATTCTTAAAACGTGTTCATCAAGCCGGACGCCTGTAGCATCGGTCGAGCTCTTCACCAGTTACTTGCTATTGGTTCCTTTACGAATTGAACGTGCCAAGAAGAGGCTAAAGACGAGAGCCAGAACAATTCCAGTGTTGACGCCCATTTCGGTGAGTGCGCGATTGAAATACTCTTCAGATTTCTCTTCTTGCATGGTCAGAGATGCTCCCACAGTAAGAATATGTCGTACAGCTGCGATTACCCCGATAATCAAAAAGTTATCAAGTTGGAAGACTCCATCGGTGAATCGCACAATTACCGTGCGCATGATCTCAAGAATGATGACAACAAAAAGAATGTCATTTATTCCCTGAATCATTCCAAGTGGGAAAAATGGACGTGTCTCAATAAGGCGCTGCAAGGTGTAACCAGCTGCCAAGATAGAAATGATAAACAAAACTATTCCAAGAAAGCCATGGAGGATATCTTCAAGTTTATCTATAAACGTGGTTGGAATCAGAGACTCATCATTTGTGAGCAATCCCTTTACAGACTTGTATTTCATTTCAACCGCCCTTGTTTGCAATGACTAAGGGTAAACGGGCGAACATACTCCCGCAATCTGTAGGATTACCTAAATAGTGAGGGCTAAGGTATTTTTTCTCCCTATCGCAAGCGTGGGAGGAGTCTGAATTGGAACCAATTAATGAAGATGAACTCAAAGCTCGTCTAGACCCACTTTCATATGCAGTACTTCGCGAGGGTGCGACTGAACGTCCCTTTACCGGCGAGTACACAGATACTGAAACCGTTGGAAGTTATCGCTGCAAAGTTTGTCAGAGCATTCTCTTTACTTCAGATACAAAATTCCACTCTGGCTGCGGCTGGCCTTCTTTCTATGCGCCATCTGCAGATGATGCAGTAACTCTCATTGAAGATCGTTCACTTGCTCCACGAGTGCGCACTGAAGTTCGTTGTGCACAATGTGATTCACACCTAGGCCATGTGTTTTCTGGCGAAGGTTACGACGTACCAACAGATGAGCGTTGGTGTATCAACTCTGTAGCAATGTACTTAGAAGAGAAAAAATAGATTTAATCTCTTCTCAGTAATTAATGTGTTGATTCACCTGCGCGACGACGACGTACGTTATCTCCATAGACTGCAAGAAGAATAACAATGCCAACTACTACGTATTGCCATTCTTGCTGTAGCTCCAGGATACGAAGACCGTTGATGAGAACAGACATGATGAGCGCACCGATGATGGTTCCGGAGATTGTTCCTTTACCGCCAAGAAGTGAAGTTCCACCAATGATTACTGCAGCGATTGCTTCAAGTTCGTAACCAAGACCAAGATCAGGTTGCGCAGAACCAAGGCGTGAAGTCATCACAACTGCGGCAAGTCCAACGAAGAGACCACAGAGTGCATAGATAGCGACAAGCCAGCGATCTACCTTTACACCTGAAAGCTTTGTAGCTTCTGTGTTAGAACCAATGGCAAATGTGTAGCGACCGAGCACTGTCTTATTGAGAATGACTGATGCAACCACTGCTGCAAGGAGAAGAATGAAAACTGCGTTAGGGAAGTTAGGAATGATATTTCCCTGAGCAATTGCATCCCAGCCCTTTACATCAGTTGTGAAGAGAATTGGCTTGAGGTCAGAGACGATAAGAGCCAGACCTTGCGCACCCTTCATAGTTGCAAGAGTTGCAATAAACGGTGGCAACCTGAGAACAGTGATGAGAATGCCGTTAACAGCTCCAAGCAGAGTTCCAACGACCATACCAAGCAAAATTCCTTGCCAAACATTGAGGTTCATCGCCATCACTGTTTTTCCTGTGATTACCGCGACCAGAGCCATCATTGTTCCCACCGAAAGGTCGATACCACCGGTGATGATCACGAATGTGACACCAATTGCAAGAAGTCCAATAACTGTCGTTGACATCAGGATTCCACCAGAGACGTTGGCCCATGAAGCAAATACAGGTCGCATGATTGTGAAGAAAGCGAAAATTACGACAAGACTTGCGAGTGCAGTGACTCGTCCAATCTCTCGACGAACAAATGCCATGACCTTGTTACTGCCTTCAGCCTGGTTTGCCTTCTTAGCTACATCTGACATTTCGCTCTCTTTTCCTGTATTAGTTTGCCGAAATTACATTGCTACTAAATTTTGTTGCAAGTTCCATGATGATTTTCTGGTTTGCATCTTTATTGTCGATGATTCCGGTTAATCTGCCATCGCACATTACCGCGATGCGATCTGATAGGCGCAGTACCTCTGGAAGCTCAGATGAAATCATGATGATTGATTTACCCTCTTCTGCCAATTTTGTGAGCAAACGATAGATTTCATCCTTTGCTCCAACGTCAATTCCACGAGTTGGTTCATCGAATATCAAGACATCGCAATCACGAGTGAGCCACTTTGCGATAACCACCTTCTGCTGATTTCCACCGGAAAGGTTTTTGAGGAATTGTCGCTCTGAAGGCGTACGTACGCGCAGTTGAGCGATTGAGTCGCGTGCGATTCCTGCGGCTGACTTCACTTTAAGGAATCCAAATTTATTTGAGAAGCGCGGAATAGAAGAGAGGATCACATTAAAAGTTATATCTTGAATAAGCAGAAGTCCATATCGCTTGCGGTCTTCTGAGAGGTAACCAATTCCTGCTGCAACAGCATCAGAAGGTTGCTTAATCTTTACCTCTTTGCCGTGCAGATAAACTTTTCCTGCTGACTTTGGATCTGCGCCCATGATTGCACGAGCAAGTTCTGTGCGACCTGCGCCCATAAGACCTGCAAAGCCAAGAATCTCACCCTTACGGAGCTCAAAAGAAACATCCTTCAGGAGTTTGGGATCTGATAACCCTTCAACGCGAAGCACAATCTCTGAGCCGATAGTGCGGTTTTCAGGGCGTTGATCTTGTTCAACCTTGCGCCCAACCATCAGTGAGATAATTTCAGGAATATCTGTCTCTGTAGTTTTAAGAGTCTTTACATATTCTCCATCACGCAGAACCGTAATTCGGTCAGTAATTTTCTCAAGCTCCTCAAGGCGGTGAGAAATGTAGACAACACCTTTGCCCGCTGCCTTCAGTGTGCCAATAATTTTGAAGAGCGCATCCGTTTCAGCCGGAGTCAGCGATGATGTTGGTTCATCCATGATGATGACAGAGCCGCGGTAAGAAACTGCCTTGGCAATTTCAACCATCTGCTGCTTGGCAATTGTTAGCTCGCCTACGATGTCATTTGGATTAAGGTTTAGCTCAAGTTCTTTGAGCAATTCAATCGCAGCCTGAACCTGCTTCTTGTTGGCGAGGAATACGCCACCAGGAAGAAGGTCTTCGCGGCCGATAAAAATATTCTCTGCGACAGTCAAATGTGGCATGAGGTTTAGCTCTTGATGAATGATGCTGATACCCAGCTTCTGGGCTTCAAAAGGGTTTGGAATCGAGACCGACTTACCCTTGTAAGTAATTTCGCCAGAATCTTTCTTGTAAATACCTGAAAGAATCTTCATGAGCGTTGACTTACCCGCTCCATTTTCGCCCACTATTGCGTGGACTTCGCCCTCGTTGAGATCAAAACTTACATTATTGAGCGCCTTTACACCCGGGAACTCTTTACTGACACCCGAGAGAGCTAATAGTTGTTTTGATGCCATTGTAGTTTCCCCAAAAAATGATGTTGGAATTCTATTTACCAAATTGATAATAAAGGATGGTGGCCGAGATTTCTCTCGACCACCATCTCTTCACTTCTTACAAAAGAGTCGAATCAATTCGACTTATTCGTAAAGGTTTCCAGCGATTTCTGGCTTTGTGATGTTCTTCTTATCGTAGTAGTAGAAACCAGTATCGATAAGGTTCTTTGGAACTGTCTTGTTACGTACGTAGTTAACAAGAGCTTCTACAGTCTTAGCACCGATACCCATTGGGCTCTGTGTGATAGCACCAGTCTGGAGACCAGACTTGATGTTTGCCATCTGCTGCTTTCCTGAGTCGAAGCCAATCAACTTAACTGCGCCGTTCTTCAACTTAGCTGCCTTAAATGCCTGGCCAGCTCCGATTGAAACGCCTTCGTTAGTTCCGTAGACACCCTTGAGGTCCTTGTTAGCAACGAGTGCTGCTGAAACGATTTCCTGTGCCTTAAGTGCATCTCCACCTTCAGCGTACTGAGGTGTAA
>CAESAB010000002.1_pt1 | contig 53617 bp, 57 predicted proteins | sample 7263531 | NCBI WGS metagenome assembly CAESAB01 (sample SAMEA6814095, study PRJEB35770) | freshwater metagenome | biome: Freshwater; feature: Freshwater reservoir; material: water | place: Czech Republic | collected 2017-05-23 | depth 30m m
ATGCTTGCGATAATCCACGGATCGGTGACCCAGATCGGGGTCAATCCAAGAAATACATTTCTTAAGGTTCCACCAGAAACCGATGCAATCGCGGCAATGAAGGCGATGCCGCCGTAATCAAGTCCTTTATCTGCAGCAACACGTGCGCCAACAAGAGCAAATACAAATGTTGAGAGCAGGTCAAGAATGTGGAGTAAGGACATGGCCGCAAGAATACGGTGATTCATCTCTTCTGCACAAAACTGCAAAAACATCTCAATTGCGTCACAATTTACGTGTTTGTCTACTGGAGTTCACCTGCACTCGTTAGAGTTCTGCACATGTCTAAGAGCGCTAGCCATAGCAAGGATAAGAATTGGTGGCGTCAAGCCACTGTTTACCAGATCTATCCACGTAGCTTCGCTGATTCAAATGGTGATGGCATTGGCGATCTCAAGGGTGTCACTTCACGTATTCCTTATCTACAAAAACTGAATCTCGATGCAGTGTGGCTTAGCCCGTTCTATCCATCAGCGCTGGCTGACGGTGGTTACGATGTCGCTGATTATCGTGATGTGGATCCACGGCTTGGAACACTTGCCGACTTCGATGAACTGCTAGCGGAACTTCATAAAGTTGGAATCCGTATCTTTGTAGATATTGTTCCCAATCACTCTTCTAATCTGCACGTTTGGTTCAAGGAAGCAATTGATGCAAAACCAGGTTCGGCTGCCCGCAATCGCTATATCTTCCGTGACGGTAAGGGCGTTAATGGTGAACTTCCTCCCACTGATTGGGTTTCTCACTTTGCTCCATCTGCGTGGACACATGAATCTGCGATGGGTGGCAAGCACAACCAGTGGTACATGCATTGGTTTGCACCTGAACAACCAGATTTCAATTGGAATAACCGCGAAGTAGAAGATGAATTCTTGACAACACTTAAATTCTGGGCTGATCGTGGGGTTGATGGTTTCCGCATCGATGTAGCGCATGCGCTCAAGAAGGATCTCTCAGAACCACTTCGTAGCTTGCCAGTATTTGAAGATTTAGAACAACGCGGGAATAAGGGCAAGGGAGTTTTGGCAGATCGCAATGAACTCTTTCAGATTTATAAAGAATGGCGCAAACTCTTTAATCAGTACGATCCACCACGTGTTGCAGTTGCCGAAGCGAATGTTCACCCAGACCGAGTTCCGCTTTATGCAAGTGCAAAGACTCTTGGCCAGAGCTTTGATTTTCGGTTTATTGATACTCCATTTGAAGCATCTTCATATAAAGAAAATGTGCAGGATGCACTCAAAGTTGCTGAGAAAAACAAATCCTCTTGTACCTGGGCTCTTTCTAATCACGATCAAATACGCCATGCAACCAAGATGGGCCTAAACCCTGCCGTAAATCGCAAAGCATGGATGCTGAGCAATGGAACATCGCATCCACTTGATATGGCATCAGGAACACAAAATGCACTTGCTGCAACGCTCTTCATTCTTGCTCTTCCTGGTTCTACATATGTTTATCAAGGTGAAGAACTTGGACTTCATGAAGTCACTGATATTCCAGAAAATCAGATTCAAGATCCACAGTATCTACGAAATAACAAAATTGAAAAAGGTCGCGATGGCTGTCGCGTTCCACTACCTTGGAAAAAAACTGGTTCTTCTTTTGGGTTTGGAACCGGAGGGGCTCACTTGCCACAGCCACAATGGTTTGCCGATTATTCGGTAGAGGCCCAAGAGAGTGATGCGCAATCTTCACTTGGTACTTACCGCCAAGCACTTGCTCTACGCAAGAAGCTAGTGACCGAAGAAAAAATCAAATGGCACAAAACAAAAGATGTGTCTGTGCTTCATTTTTCTCGTCCAAATGGCTGGCATTGCATTACCAATTTCAGAGCAATTTCCTACCCAATGCCTAAAGGCAAGGTATTGATTTCTTCTCATCCGTTACAGGATGGAAAAATTCCTGCAGGAACAACTGTGTGGTTTAAGAAGTAAGAAAACTCTTTACGCTACGCTGATAATGTCGACAGCAAAAACAAGAGTTTCATTTGCTCCAATTGGCCCTGAGCCAGCTGCGCCATAACCCATTGCCGGAGGAATAATCAGCAAGCGACGTCCTCCAGCTTGTGCACCTGGAAGACCTTTCTGCCAACCTTCAACAACCTGCGCTAGTGGAAATTGTGCAGGCTGACCGCTCCATGATGACTCAATAATTTTTCCGGTAGACCAAGCCATTAGCGTGTAATGCACTGTCAACGTTGATGTTGGTACTACTTCGGCACCTGTACCAACGATTACATCTGTAATCGTTAGCTCTGCAGGTGGCGTACCTGAAGGCTTGGTTATTGTTGGAGCTTGCCCAGCTACATCTGACACCACTGGCAGCACTGTTGCATCATTACCTGACATTTTGACTCCCCCAAGCACTGTAAGTGCTACTAGCGTAGCTGCGAATATTCCTGCTAATACTTTGCGGACTTTGTTATTAATTTTCTAGCTCCTTGATTAGATTGAAATCTCCGCCACCAAGTTGTCCTTGATCGCGATACATCTCTAGTTTTTGGCGAGTATCTGCAATATCCAAGTTGCGCATAGTCAACTGGCCAATGCGATCTGTTGGACCGAATGCAGCATCTTCTGTGCGCTCCATAGATAACTTATCTGGGTGGTAGCTCAGAGCTGGACCCGTTGTATTGATGACTGAATAGTCATCACCGCGACGCAAACGAAGAGTGACTTCGCCCGTGACTGCAGAAGCAACCCAGCGAGTAAGTGATTCGCGAAGCATCAATGATTGCGGATCAAGCCAGCGGCCTTCATAGAGCAAACGACCTAATCTGCGACCTTCTGCATGATAGTTAGCGATGGTGTCTTCGTTATGAATTGCAGAGATTAATCTTTCGTAAGCAATAAAGAGAAGTGCCATCCCTGGAGCCTCATAAATGCCGCGAGATTTTGCTTCGATAATTCTGTTCTCAATTTGATCTGCCATTCCAAGTCCGTGGCGGCCACCAATTTTATTTGCTTCATTCATGAGTGCGACTACGTCGCTGAAATCTTTTCCATTGATTGAAACAGGACGGCCTTGAACAAATTTAATCTTCACATCTTCAGATGCAATCGCAACGCTTGCATCCCAAAACTTCACGCCCATGATTGGGGAAACTATCTCTATTGATGCATCTAAGTTCTCAAGATTTTTGGCTTCATGTGTGGCGCCAAGAATATTTGCATCTGTTGAGTAAGCCTTCTCAGTGCTGTCTCTATAGGGAAGTTTGTTTGCAACTAACCATTCAGACATTTCCTTGCGTCCACCGAGTTCGCGCACAAAGTCAGCATCGAGCCAAGGCTTGTAAATTCTGAGGTTTGGGTTAGCGAGAAGTCCGTAACGATAAAAGCGTTCGATGTCATTACCTTTATAAGTCGAACCATCTCCCCAGATTTCAACTTTGTCATGCAACATCGCACGCACAAGCAGTGTTCCGGTTACAGCTCTACCAAGCGGTGTTGTATTGAAATATTGCTTTCCGCCAGAGCGAATATGAAAAGCTCCGCAAGCAATTGCAGCGAGTCCTTCTTCGACAAGTGGGGTCTTGCAATCTACAAGACGTGAAATTTCTGCGCCGTATTCTTTTGCGCGAATTGGAACTGAATCGATATCAGGCTCGTCATATTGCCCAAGATCTGCGGTGTAAGTGCAAGGAACAGCGCCTTTTGAACGCATCCAAGCAACTGCCACAGATGTGTCGAGACCGCCAGAGAAAGCGATTCCCACTTTTTCACCGACAGGAAGAGATGCAAGGACCTTGGACATGTTGCGAAGTCTAACGGTTGAGAAGTGATGCTAGTGCGGGTTTAACTTTCCACAACGCGAGCATCTCATCATATTTAGCCATTTCTTTCGGCTCTGGTGTAGCGCCAGTCTTTACCGCCCGGATCATGAGATTACGAGGGGTGTGCTCTCCCCCAATGAATTCAATTGCTTCTACCCGATAACCAGATAGCTTCATTAGCTGCATTCTAATTGCATCGGTAAGTAAATCTCCAAGACGTTCTTTCATAATTCCATTTTTAGTGACCAATGACCATGGTTCTGGAATTTCATTCATCTGTGCCTGGATATCGTGATGGCAGCACGGAGCCACAAGTGCCAAGCGAACATCGCACTTAACTGCCCATGCAATTGCATCATCTGTGGCGGTGTCGCACGCATGAAGAGCGATTGCAACATCGGCTTCGTGTAGCGAAGTTTCTGAAATCTCTTCTGCCAGGAATTCCATTGAATCCGATATTCCTAAATCATGCGCAATTTGATTATTTCTATCTCGAGCAGTTGAACGGATATCTATTCCAATGACTTTTACAGGAATTCCCTGTGCTCGAAGATACTGGTGTGTGGCGAAAGTCAGATAAGCATGGCCACACCCTAAATCTACAATTCGTAATGGACGAGCCTCTGTTGGTGTGTGAACATGCCCGGCAGAAATTGCTGCTGTAAGTGCGGGAGTCAGAATGCGCAGGAATTCCTCAACTTGTAAATACTTATCCATTTTGCTTGGCTTTACAGCACCTGTTTTATCCGAGATACCAACGGCAATGAGAAACGGATCAGCAGAATCTAATAGACGAGATTTACTGCGATCATGAGCGAGTACCTGATCTTTTGCCACACTTTCTCGATGAACAAGCGGTTCGCCTTTTTTGGAAATTCTGACACTAATGGTTTCAGAAGTTGTCTCGAGATGGATATTTGCATAACCAGAACGCATGAGTTCATTAAACGGTGCTTCTCTTGCCGTGAAATTCTTGGAAGTCATCTGACGTCCATCGCTATATGAAACCTGAATTTTGAGTTCATCTTTAATCAGAACTGGTCGAAAATCGATTCGCTCATGTTCCACTTGCATATTTCTTCTGCGCCCAGATAGAACAACACGAACAAGTGATTTAGTCTCGTTAAACTCTTTGGTGAGTTCTAGGAACAATTCTTCTAGCTTTATCTCACTCACATCGAGAAGTTTAGTCTTTGGCCAGTGGCAGGTCGACCACAATCGCTAAGCCACCTAGGTCACTCTTTCGCAGGGAAAATCTGCCATTGAGTTTCTCGATGACCGCAGACATGATGCTCATTCCAAGTCCTGATCCACCATTTTCGCGTGAGCGCGACTTATCAAAGCGATTAAGGGATCTGATGTCTTCACGGTAAGCACCATCTGGAAGTCCTGGTCCAGAATCCTCAATTGCAATATGTACAAACTTGCCAGATTTTTTGCATGTTATCTGAACTGAATCTTCTGGCTTTGTGTGTCTCATAATATTGGTGAGCGCATTTTGAATAAATCGGGATAAGTAGTCACGAGAAGCTGCAATATCAATTCCTGATTCAATTGCAAGAGTTACCCTCCGTTGCGGATTAAGAGTCGTGAAATCAGTGCCGTGGGATAACAGAATTTCACTGACATCGATTTTTTCAATATCTCTGCTTCCGCTCTCCCCTAATTCTGCAAGAAGCAAAAGATCTTGGATTAAATTCTCCATTCGATTAATTTCTGACCCGACCCGGGTAAAGGCCCTCTCTTGATCACTTTCAGCGGACAACTGTTTTTTACTCAGCATCTCCACATAACCTTTTATGACAGTTAGAGGAGTGCGCAGTTCGTGTGAAGCATCACCAAGAAATTCCTGCATACGCGAAAGGGATTCCAGTTGGTCTCGTTGATTTGTGCGTCTGAAATAGAGCAGAAGTAAAAGTACAGTGAAGGAATCTGCAATCAAGGTAAAGATAGCTAGGGAAGTGATGTTTCTATCAAAGTGCGAATCAACTTCTGAAATTGATTTAGCTATAAGGATAAAGTCTCCTCCGGGTGTTTGAACACTTCGAAGTTGGTACGGATACTCCCCAGAGATTTTCACTGGTTTACGACTCGCCTCTCGAACAAGTTGTGCAGGTGGAGCACCTTGATAGTTAAGGGAAGATTCGTTAATGAGTGTCTCCTGACCCTCACTTGTCAGAAGAGTCAGCGTGATATTGAGAGTCAATTGCTCAATAGCAAAAAGTGCGGCTCCCACTGACTGTCTTGGATTTTCAATTGCGGCTTGAGCTACAAATTCGAGTGAAGCATTGACTTCACTCACCTCAGCGTTGCGCGTGTGAATTGCCGAGTAGCCACCAATTCCTACTGTCAGAATTGTAATTAATAGAATTGTAAAGAAACTTGTTCGAGTTGTATTCGAAAACTTCACTTTTTCTCCGCTTGAAGCTGGAAGCCAACTCCTCTTACTGTGCGGATTCCCTCAAAACCATCTCGGTGTAACTTCTTACGAAGGTAGGAAATATAGGTGTCTACGACAGTACTCTCAGATTCGAAAGTAATTCCCCATACTTCATCCAGAAGATATGTCTTAGAAAGCACTCGGCCTTTACTTTCAAGCAAAACATGCAGCAAACGAAATTCTGTTGGTGATAAATCAATTACTTCATCATTAAAAGTTACTTGATGGGTATCGGCATCAAGAGTGATCGGGCCATGTGTCAGTGTTGTATTGGTTGTAGAGCTAAATTGTGATCGACGCAAAATTGCTTTGATTCGGAGAACAAGTTCTTCAAGACCGAAAGGTTTCGTGACATAGTCATCAGCTCCAAGGGTGAGACCTCTTGTAACATCTGCTCGATCTCCACGAGCACTCAACATAAGTGCAGGTGTGCTATCCCCGTTTCCTCTAATCCGTTCGATAAATTCAAAACCATCCATCATTGGCATGTTTATATCCACGATGAGCAGATCTGGCTTGATTGATCGCAGAAGTGTTTGAGCATTCATTGCATCGGTAGCACTGACGGTTTCAAATCCAGCGAGTTTGAGTGCATCGCCAAGAAGATCGCGCACCCCAGCCTCATCATCGATAATCATTATGAGTTGGCCCATGTGCTTACCCTGCCATGCGTTCGCAGCTTTTTCTACCAAATTCAGGACACGCACACGCATCCGCTAGAAGTTTCACAGAATATTCACACTCGCGCAGACCTACTATAGGCACATGAGAAAAATGAGGGCAGCACAGATATCTCTGTTAGCAGTTCTCTTCTCGTCATGCACTTTTGTCGCTCATGCGGATTCAACTCCTACTCCAACTCCTGCTCCATCAACAAGTATCGATGTGTATAAAGCTGCAATGGAGCAATTTAAGAGAGATCGCGAAGCATTTGCTGTAGCAATGCGAGACCGGGTTCAAAAAATTCGTGTAATCAATCAAACTTTTGATATCTCAGTAAAGAAAGCTCGTCAGGATTCTCGCAATGCGATGCAGGTAGCAGTGAAGCCAGAACAGAAATCAGCAATTAATACCAATTTAAAGTCCATTATTACAAATGCAATTATTGCCAGAGAAGAGGCACTTCTTGAACTTGGTGAACCACCAGTGCCTCCTACTGAACCTGTGCGTCCTGCCAAGAATGGCCCCATGATGAAAGATGGCGGAGGAAAGAAGAACCGCTAATCAGTTATTGATTTGTCGTTTTCATGGTGCGCACAGTGTGACGATCGTGGCTTTTTTCTCGCTCATGAATTTTTCTAATCTGTAGTTCAATATTTTTAATTGCTTCATCAAAAGCAGCGAGATCATTAAATGCGCTTGCCTCTGCTCGGAGCAACGGCCCTGAACCGTGAGAAGTAATCACCACTTTATGGGAATTCTTACCTTGGCGTGGGTTTGCCTCATGAAGTACTTCTACTTCGATGCGATCAATTGTTACGCTGAAACGCTCCATAGATTGCAATTTTTCTTCAGCGATTGATTTAAAGTCACTTGCGAGTTCTGCATGACGGGTATGAATAATAATTTTCACTTCATAAGCATCTCACTTCAGCCCAAGAAATGATAGAGAGTGAAACGGTTTACTAAAGTGGGAGCAAGTACACAATCATGGTTAACACCGCAGCCAAGCTAAGTGATTGAATCAATATTGTGAGCGCCGTCTTGCGATCTGCAGCAAGGGAATCTTTATCGCTGACTTTAGATAATTGGCCGAGCTTGCCAAAATTAAAGGTGCCCATGAAGCCGTAAGCCAAGCAGAATCTCTTACGCGACTGAACCCAGCCAATAGATGCAACAGAGAGCGGGAGAAAAATACCGAGTCTGAGAGAAGGTTCTGTATTCGTTGAGATAAAGCCGATGAGGGTGCTAATCGAGAGAATAAGTCCGATAAGTGCAACAAGTTGACGTCGCTTTACTTCGCCATTTCCAATGTTGCAACTTCCGGCAACATATTCATGAGTAGACATCTAAGCTTCTTCGAATTCTTCTTCATCAATCCAGGCGTCAGTTTCTGTTTCTTCTTGCTTCTCAACCCATGAGAGAAACGACCCAATCGCACGAAAAGCCAGAAGGGCGACAGTGATTGCCGCGAGGATTCTGCGAAGTGCTTTCATATGTCTAAAAATACTCCACTTTGAAAGAAAGTGCTCTCTTTAACTCCCGGCGAGTGCTGACTGAATATCGCGCCAGAGATCTTCAACATGCTCGCAACCAACAGATAGACGGATGAGATTTTCAGGAACGCTGTGGCTCTCTAACTCCCAGCGGCGGCGGCGCTCCCATGTTGTTTCAACTCCCCCGAGGCTAGTTGCGTTCGTAATCAACGTTGCCGCATCGCATACTGCTTCGGCCTTCTTTGCATCACCTTCAATTTGAAATGAAACTATTGCACCAAAGCCTGGATAGCGAACGTTCGATACAGATAGATGTGCTGCGAGCCTAGTTGCCAAAATTGCGGCGTTCTCTTGTGCTCGCTCAAATCTAAGGGGGAAGGTGCGGATTCCACGTAAGGCGAGCCATGATTCAAATGGCCCTGCGATTGACCCAAATGACATTCGAGCATTCTGCAAACGTGCATGCAGCGCAGGATCTTTCATCGAAAGAGAGCCGAGAAGTACATCACTATGTCCAGCCAAATACTTAGTGACGGAATGCATCACGATATCTGCACCGAATGTGAGGGGCTTCTGATTAAGTGGAGTTGCAAAAGTGTTATCAAATCCAACCCCCAGATTGCGCTTCTTTGCTTCGCCAATAATGACGCCGACTTCAGCAACGCCTAAGCCAGGATTTGTTGGTGACTCAACCCAAAGAAACGCTGCGCCTTGTAACTGAGCAATAACTTCTTTTGTGTCGGTGATATCTACAAAACGAACTTCCAAGCGTCCCTCTGAGTGATAACGCTTAAGTAAAGACATAGTCCCGCTGTAGCCTTCATGCGAAGCAACAATAGGTGCTCCGTGAGGCAGAATTGAAAACGCAGCTGTTATTGCGGCCATTCCAGATGAAAAGATAAGAGTTGATGAAGCTTCTTCCAGAGCGCTGATTGCTTCTTCGAGCGGTTCCCATGTTTGGTTTCCTGTGCGGCCATAGTTGATTGCACCGTTTGCAACATATGTTGAATTCATGGTGATTGGAACATTTAGCCCCGCACCTGCACTGCGTTCAGGTCTGCCCAATGAGATTGCAATTGTTTCAGGACTGAGGTTCTCGTGGCTCATTGACCTAGCGTAATCGTTTAACGCAGAACTGGCGCAAGTCTTGTAAATGCTTCTTCGAGAATCTCTGGGCTAGTTGCAAAATTTAGGCGTACATATTGTGAAGCTTGCTTTCCGAAACGATGTCCTGGCACAAAGGCCACTTTTGCTTTCTCAACAAGCACTGCTGCTGGATCCTCCCCCAAGTTAAAGGGGGTGAGATCGAGCCATGCAAGATATGAGCACCGTGGGATGAGATAACCCACTTTGGGTGTATAGGTATCAATTAATTCTTTGATTAAGTAACGGTTAATTTCTAATTGAGACATCAATAAGTCAAGCCATGGCTCCCCTTCTTCGAAGGCAGATACTGAGGCAAAGGCTCCAAGAAGTGATGCTCGATAATGTGTAGCTGGAGCAATTGCATCGAGCAAAGTATGCATCTGCTCGTTCTCTGTCACGATGATTGCGCATTTAAGTCCGGCGATATTCCACCCTTTACTTGCAGCCGTAACTGTAATGCCAACTTTTCGTGCATTCTCTGAAATAGAGAGGAACGGGTGGAAAGTGCTTTCGGCATAGGTAAGTGGTGCGTGAATTTCATCGCTTATTACAATCACGTTGTGCTTGACAGCAAGGTCAGCAAAGCGAGAAAGTTCTTGAGCCGAGTACATTCTTCCTAGTGGGTTATGCGGATTACTGATGAGGTGAGCTTTGATTCCAGATGCATAACTTTTTTCAATTTCATCCCAGTTAATTACCCAGTGACTTCCCTCAATCTCCGTATCGCTAAGCGTCATTGGAGAGTCAACCTCAACTAAATGAGTCTCTGCACACCACGTCCAAAAATTGGGGTAAACCGGAGAGTTGATCAAGATTTTATCTCCAGGTTTCGCAATGACCCTGAGGACTTCAACCACCCCGACGCCAACGTCTGCCGCAATACGCACTTGAAGCGGATCTGCTTTCCATCCCCAACGTTTTTCTGCGAAATGTGAAAAAGCTACTCCCATTTCTGGAATTGGTCCCAAGTAGCCAAGATCTGATTTATCAACCATCGCTCGCAAGGTCTTAAGAATTGGTTCTGCGACAGGGAAATCCATTTCTGCTACTGGTAGCGGAAGGACATCTGAAGGAAATGTTCGCCATTTCTCACTTCTGTGAGTGCGCAATTCTGCAAGGACTTGTGCCGTAAGAGTTAACTTCTCATTACCGCTCATGGACGAAGTATTGCATTCTGTTTACTCTTTATCTATGACTGAAATCATCACTGCCGCGAGAATGAAGAGAATCACAGGCGAAATTTCAGCGCGAGATAGAAGAATGGCGAAGATTATTGAGAGCCATCCTTTATGCACTGTTGGAAGAAACCCCAAGCCAATCACACACTTTGAGGCACTGGTCGAATCCGTCATCTCCCAGCAGTTGGCTGTAAAGGCTGCAGATACGATTTTTGCGAGAGTGAAAAAACTTTCAGGAGGTCGAATAATCCCGGCACGAGTTGCTGGCATTTCTGAGGCAGAGATGCGTGAAGCAGGAGTGTCTGGAGCAAAGTTTAAATCTATTCAGGGGCTAGCCGATGCTGCGCTCACAAAGCGAATAGACATAAACAAACTCCATGAGATTGAAGATGACAATAAAATATTTGATCAACTCACAAGTTTGTGGGGCATCGGGCCCTGGACTGTAGATATGTTTATGATGTTTCAGTTGGGTCGTTTGGATATCTGGCCAACTGGCGACTTAGGAGTTCGACGCGGATGGGAGAAGATTTATTCTCTCTCAGAAGACATTACTCCGAAAGAACTTGAGAAAAAGGGAATGAAATTTGCACCGTACAGAAGCGTCGTGGCTTGGTATTGCTGGCGAGCGCTTAGTTAACAACTATTGGAAATGCCACACCTGTTGAGGAATGGCAGTCATAACCATTTGGATTTTTCTTCAAATACTTCTGGTGGTAATCCTCAGCTAGGTAGTAAGCAATTCCATTCGCACTATTTATCTCAGTAACTATTCTCGCTAGCCCTTCACGATCCAGTGCTGCTTGATAGACATCGCGAGTTACCTCAGCTTGAAGCTGTTGCGACTCCGACGTTGTAAAAATTGCACTTCGATATTGACTCCCGATATCTCCCCCTTGCCTATTGAGAGAAGTTGGATCGTGCATCACCCAAAACTCTTCAAGTAACCGGCGATATGAAATCTGCGCTGGATCGAAAGTTACTTCAACGCTCTCTGCATGTCCGCTTACACCAGTGCACACTTGTTCATACGAAGGATTAGGGCGAGCGCCTCCCATATAACCAACGCTCGTTTCAATTACTCCAGTTAAATTCCAGAAGCGACGTTCTGCACCCCAGAAACAACCTGTTGCAAAATAAGCTTTCTCATGTGAACTCATAGTCGTATAACCTACCCTTGTACCTGCGCCCCCGTAGCTCAGGGGATAGAGCACTGCCCTCCGGAGGCAGGTGCACAGGTTCGATTCCTGTCGGGGGCACCGCTAAAAATATAGAGGCGAATGTGTCTAAGAGGGATATATATCACTTCAAGAATTGAAATCTATTCCAGTACCTTCTTGTTAATCTCTCTAGTAACAGGGAGAATTACCCTCTTGCGCGCACGTGTCGTGCACAAATGAATGAATCTGCAAATGTACGAATCTGATTGGGGGGTGAGCCATGGACTGGAGGCATCAATCTGCATGTCGCGATGAGGATCCCGAGCTCTTCTTCCCTGTTGGAAATACAGGACCTGCGATCTCTCAAATTGAAGAGGCGAAGAAAGTCTGTAATCGATGCATTGTTAAAGATCCTTGTCTTGCTTGGGCCCTTGAATCCGGACAAGATGCAGGTGTCTGGGGCGGGCTATCTGAAGATGAGCGCCGTGCACTGAAGCGCCGTGCAGCACGTAATCGTGCGCGCCTAATGGATAACTCAAACTCCTAATTCTCTACAAGATTTATCATGTATTAGGGAAAGAAAGAACTGCTTGAGTCTGTTCGGAATCCGAACTGAGAGTCAGAGTCCCTCGAAGTTCGTTCTCGGTAAGAGTCCTTACAATTTGAAGCCCCAAATTAGGTGATGTGGCAATATCAAATCCATCGGGCAAGCCAACGCCGTCATCAGAAATCGTTACTTGTAGTTGTTGTCCTTTGGAAGAGACGTGAATACCCAGCGCGGATCCTGTCTCTGCAAGGCCATGCTCTAACGCGTTGTGAATTAGTTCGGTAATAACTAAGGCCAGTGGTGTTGCAATTCGAGGCTCGAGTGAACCTAGTGCGCCAGTACGTTGGATAGTTAACTCATTCATGCGAGGACTGAGCTCAAGTGCGTGCGAGACCAAGCTATCTAAAACTTCGTCGAATGCAACCGAAGCATCAGGGCTATTGGAAAGTGTTTCGTGTACCAGTGCAATCGAAGCAATTCTTCTTACTGCTTCATTGAGTGCCGCACTCGCCCCCGGATCATCAATTCTTCTCGCTTGTAATCGCAGAAGCGCAGAGACTGTTTGCAAATTATTCTTAACTCGGTGGTGAATCTCTCGAATAGTTACATCCTTAGTGACGAGCTCACGTTCGCGCCTGCGTAGTTCAGTCACGTTATTTAACAGGACAATCGCACCGACTCTGTCTTCGCCTTTGATCAGAGGCAGCACAGTGAAGGAAATTGTGCCTCCCTGATTTTCTACTTCAACGCGCTTGAGTGCTTTTCCAGATAAACCAGTTGAGATGCTTTCTTCCTTTGCATCAGCGCTTTCACGTGCAAGAGATTGAGCAACATCTCCAAGTTTGTGGCCTTCAACATCGCCGAGCCACCCAAGACGACTAAATGCAGAACGAGCGTTGGGGCTTGCATATGAAAGTACTCCATTTACATCAAGGCGGATTAGCCCATCGCCAACTCGGGGCGCCGGATCAAATAGCGTTCCAGCATTCGGGAAAGGAAAAGTTCCCTCAGAGACCATTCGATATAAGTTGTGAGCAATTTCGCGATAGTTTAATTCGAGTCGACTCGGCTGGCGCATCAACTCAGAGTCTCTGTGACGAGAGATAACTCCAATTACCTGGTTGTCGACAACTACAGGAATGGTTTCTTCCTTAACCATGTGATCGCCCAGCTGCTCTGGCTGTGTATCTCTTACTATTTCAGCTGAAGACAATGCCTGATCAATATGAGGTCTTTGACCATATGTGATTTCATCGCCAATCACATCATGAGGAAAAAGTGTTGCTGCAGTTGTTGGTCGTATATGCGCCACTGATACATATCCAGTGGGCCAGCTCTTGAAATCTTTACGAAGTGGCACCCATAAAATCAAATCCGCAAATGAGAGATCAGAGAGTAGTTGCCAATCTGCAATGAGTTCTCGCAGGCGATGAATCTGCTCATCGCTGAGCGAGCTTCTATCTCGGACAAATTCTTCAATTGAGGCCATGAGAAACCCTTATGCAAGCCACTCTGTGATTTTCTCTGAAATTTCCTGTGTGGCAAACCAAGTAAGTTCTTCGCCATCATCAGAAATTTCGAAACAGCACTCGAGGTTTTTCCATGAAAGTGGAGCAGAAAGAGAGACTGACATCTCGTGTTTGGCCTCAATTATGTCCTCGGATATCTCAAAAGCGAGTACTAACGGCACACCAGTTCCTGTGGCAACTAGATCTTGTGCATCTTCTGCAGCAACTATCGAAAGTGTGTATTCAATCTCTTCTTCATCTAAATCCGGATTAGCTTTAACAAAGAAGTCAGTTGCAGCATAGACATCACTGACATCCAGGGTGGCTGACTTGAGGAACTCGCTCAGTTCCTGAGCAGTGACTCCAACATAGGCACGCATGTGAGTAGCCTATAAGAAGTTAGAGCTCGAGTTCGCCTGATAATTCCAGCACGCTCTTTCGGAGCAAGCTTCGCTCATTTGAGTCATACAGTGAGCACTGTTCTCTCTCTGCCATCGCGATTGAACGGGAATCCATCGCATACCGCAGAATTCTCTTTGGCCGAATTGAGGTCGCAACGGCCAGAAATGCTTGATCATTTTCTTTTAAACGTTTGTTTTCACTGGTGAATGATTGCACGCAAGATATTGAAGACTTCATCAGATTCTTGGACAACTCTAGAACTAGTCGCCGCAATCTTTCTGTACCCAATCGATCAGATTTTGACATTACCCATAAATCATCACCGTGCACACTGACCCAGACAAGAACTTCTCCACTCCATCTTCGTCCACTCAAGGTTTGAGCAACATCAGTTAGCGTTCCGATATCTATAAGAATCAGATCAAATTCATTCAGAGCCCTATTAAGCATCTCAATAGATTGAAAAACATTTGTTTGAGTTACTTCTATTGCCCACAGATTTGAAGCAATCTCCTGCGCTTCTTTCGCACTATGCAATCCCTGGAGACCTAGCAATATTGCTATTGATTGTGAAGTGATATGGGCATCGACTAAAAGAACTTTCTTTCCTGTTAGCGCTAATTCTGTAGCTAGATTTATGCTCAAAGAAGTGCACCCCGCTGCACCATGTGCTGAACCAACTGTTAAGACGTGCGCCTTGGCAGATGATTGGATAATTGATTTGTTGCGAAGCAAAGGAGATCGTATCGAGCCTCGAATCAAACCAATGAGTTCAAGAGAATTTTCAGGCTTCTGTATCGAGTGAGGAAAAGTCAATGCATCACTCGAAGATTCTTGAAAAAGAAAGACTCGTATTCCTTGGCGCTGTAAAGTCTCTATCTGTCCAATCTCAATCCCGGTCAGGTTAGTGGAAAGCAAGAGAACATCAGGTAACTTCTTTATAGTTGATAGAAAACTGATTAATGAAGACCAATCCAGAGCCCTATGCAAAACGCTCCACCCTTCTGTAAATAGAGTACTTGCAGCAAAGCTCTCAAATTCAGAATCATGAATTGCAGTGATAGCACTTGAATTAATCTCACTCATGAGTTCGCACGGCGACCAGTCGTCCTCGAGTTGTCGCGGCGAGCAATTCTGAAACTAACTCATGTCTTACAGAAATTGTTAATGCTGTCTCTCCACCAAAATTACTTCCTTTTCTATCTATCGAGACTACAAATGCGTCCCGCAGTATCAGTGAAGGTTCAATTGATTTCTCTCCATTTTTTTGGTCATGAACTTGAAAGATACTTACGGATTCTCCGATACCCACTTGTTGAGGAATATCGACTGCACGGACACTTACCGAAACTTGCTCATTAAGTGTTGATAGCGCCTTCGTAGAAATTGAATCTGAGAAGAGGATTTCTCCTGCCGCAATCGCTCTATGTGAATAGGCGCCAATGGGTGTGAATTTGCTGGAGATGTACCGATCCCATGAACTCCCCAGAGAGACATTTACAAATCCAAGATCTGATTGTTGGATTTGTGTCCCAGCAGCAATCGGTAAAAGAGCCACCCAGTATTTTTCGTCTTTATTCGCAACGTAGGACATTAAGAATGATGCGACGAGAGCAGCAATAAAGAGTGCGACTGAAATAGTTAATCGAGCATTACGTTTCTTCTTGGGAGCCATGGCCGGATGGTATGAGCCTGCCTAAAGGAAGTATCAGTCTGCATCCACAGTCATAAAAAAGTATGAGCCAAAATCATACGAGAAAATGATTCGTAGCCAATTACGTGAGCACATCATCACCCTATGACTACAGAATCCTATGATTTCTCGAACCTGCTGCCTCGTCCCTATTTGCACCTTATTTCAAGTACCGAAGATCCTGCTCTTTGGACACATCCTGTACTGGATCTATTTGCTCCCCCAATACAGGTGCAAATCCCACAGAGTGCAAAGCTTTATCTTGTCCCATCAACTTTCGGTGAAGATATAGATGCCGATGAAATGCCTATCCCTACAGCATCGTCAGAACTTCCTGATTTGCACACTTGGACTATGAAGTTTGTTGTGAGTGTCATTGAAATCTGGGCTGGACGAAGACAGCCAGCCCAATTGATTCACACTTGTCACAGAGTTATTTACATGGAACTACTTCGAAAGACAGGCAGCGAGAAGGAAATTGGTCGCATCCGCAATATTTATCAGAGCGAACCATTAGATGGAATTTGCGAAAGCACAATCACGGTTCGATACGGTGATCGATTACGCGCGGTGATGATTAGATTTGAAGGCGTAGATGGCAGATGGTTGTGCACTGCTCTGCAAATGATCTAGGAAAAGTGATTTAAGCGGCGCCGTGACAACGCTTAAATTTCTTACCTGAGCCACATGGGCAAGGGCTGTTTCTGGAAACTTCTCCAGTTCTCACAACACCATTCTCATCTGCAGCACTGTACTGAAGCGGCATCTTCTGTGCTGGTTTTTCATCAACACCACGTGCAGAGATCTGCGATCCATCTCCTTCGATAGTTACCTCAACGTTAAACACCAGGCTTGCCAGCTCTTCTTTAATTGCATCCATCATCGCGGAGAAAAGTTCATATCCTTCACGTTGGTATTCAACGAGGGGATCTCTTTGAGCCATTGCACGAAGTCCGATTCCCTCTTGGAGATAATCCATTTCATATAAGTGCTCGCGCCATTTGCGATCAAGGACAGAGAGAAGAACTTTTCGCTCTAATTCGCGAAGGATTCCTTCCCCTAAATCTTCTTCGCGCTTCTTATATGCGCTTGCAACATCTTCAAGGATTCTAAACTCAAGAATTTCAGCATCTAGAGCTGAAAGTGAACCAAATTCATTTACTAGATCTTCGGGGGTGAAGGTAATTGGATAAATCAACTTTATCGCTGTCCAGAGTTGGGCTAGATCCCAATCTTCTGCATATCCGTTAGCGGTGGCAGAACGCACGTAAGCAGAAATAGTCTCGGCCATGAAGTCACCAACCTGAGATCCAAGATCTTCGCCTTCAAGTACAAGGCGGCGCTCCGCGTAGATAACTTCACGTTGACGGTTCATTACATCGTCATACTTCAATACATTCTTACGGATTTCAAAGTTCTGCGCCTCAACTTGTGTTTGGGCTGAGCGGATTGCATTGGAAACCATTTTGGATTCGATAGGTTCATCTTCAGGCAAACCCGCTGCTCCAAGTACACGTTCCACGATTCCTGAGTTAAAGCGTCGCATTAAGTCATCTTGCAGAGAGAGATAGAAGCGAGATTCGCCAGGATCGCCTTGACGTCCGGAACGTCCACGTAACTGATTATCGATACGGCGGGATTCGTGGCGCTCTGTACCTAAAACGTATAGACCGCCAAGAGAAACAACCTCTTCATGTTCTTTTGCAATCGCTGCTTTCTGCTTTGCAATTTCTGCTGGCCATGCAGCTTCATACTCTGTCGGATTATCTACTGGAGAAATTCCTTTTCTCTGCAACTCAAAATCTGCCATGAACTCGGGGTTGCCGCCAAGCATGATGTCGGTACCACGGCCTGCCATATTTGTTGCGACAGTTACTGCACCTTTTATTCCTGCTCGAGCAACAATTGATGCTTCGCGTTCGTGGTGCTTCGCGTTAAGTACTTCGTGTGGAACACCAGCTTTTTTGAGGAATGCAGATAGCTCTTCTGATTTTTCAACGCTGACGGTACCAACAAGAACTGGTTGTCCTTTGCGATGGCGTTCAGTGATGTCGCGAGTTACAGCGGCAAACTTACCCACCTCAGATTTATAGACCAAGTCTGGTTGATCGATTCTTTGCATTGTGCGATTTGTAGGGATTGGAACAACACCAAGTTTGTAAATTTGGTGGAATTCAGAAGCTTCCGTCATCGCCGTACCGGTCATGCCTGAAATCGTTTCGTAGAGACGGAAGTAATTCTGTAGTGTGATAGTCGCTAAAGTCTGGTTTTCATCTTTAATTTCGATTCGCTCTTTAGCTTCAAGAGCTTGGTGAAGCCCTTCGCTATAGCGACGCCCAGCAAGCATGCGACCAGTGTGTTCATCAACAATAAGAAGTTCGCCATTCATGACAACATAATCTTTATCGCGCTTGAAAAGTTCCTTTGCACGCACGGAATTGTTAAGGTATCCAATAAGTGTTGTATTGGCTGCTTCGTAGAGGTTTTCGATTCCGAGGAGCTCTTCTACCTTGGAGACGCCGTCTTCAAGAATTCCGACAGTCTTCTTCTTCTCGTCAACTTCGTAATGTGTATTTCGTTGCAGCTTTGTAGCAATATTTGCAAACTCTACGTACCACTTAGTTGCTTTATCTGCGGGTCCACTGATAATCAATGGGGTACGAGCTTCGTCAATCAAAATAGAGTCAACTTCGTCGACAACGGCGAAGAAGTGATCGCGCTGAACACAATCTTCTAGAGTCCATGCCATGTTGTCTCGAAGGTAGTCGAAACCGAATTCATTATTAGTTCCATATGTAATGTCTGAAAGATACGCAGCGCGGCGTTCAGCTGGTGTCATGCTGTTCAAAATAACTCCAACAGAGAGTCCTAAGAATCTGTGAACTCGACCCATCCATTCACTGTCGCGCTCTGCCAAATAATCGTTAACTGTAACTACGTGCACGCCACGACCAGCTAGAGCGTTGAGATAAGAAGGAAGGGTTGCAACAAGAGTCTTTCCTTCACCGGTACGCATTTCTGCGATGTTTCCTTGGTGAAGTGCTGCACCACCCATGATTTGAACATCGTAATGGCGCTGACCAAGCGTGCGCATCGCAGCTTCTCGTACAACTGCAAAAGCTTCAGGAAGTAAATCATCAAGGGACTCGTCCTTGGCAAGGCGTGATTTGAATTCTTCTGTCTTGGCGCGCAACTGATCATCAGAAAGTGTTGTGATGGAACTTTCGAAAGAGTTCACCTTTTCGACGATCTTGCTCAAGTCGCGAAGTATTTTTCCTTCGCCGGCTCGCATGATGCGGTCGAGAATTGCAGCCATGTATTTACCTTCCAATTGCCAAGAGTCTCTAGGCTCTTTTCGAGCCCCCTTATCGTAGAGGTTCGGCAACGCAGGCAGTTACAGCAGCCGCCACGGTAATGCCTCTAGCCCGCAATGCGCGCGCGGCTTCATGCAGCGTCGCCCCAGTTGTGACGAGGTCGTCAATGAGGACAGCATTTCCACCGACAAATCTTCGGGAGATTAGCGCCCCATCTAAGTTGATGGAGCGGGATTTGGCGTTAAGAGTCGATTGATCTTTCACCTTTCTTACATGTGTTAAGAGTTCATGAATTGGGGTACTAGTGAACTCTCCGGCATCGGTTGCAATCACAGCGATAAATTGTCGACCTCGCATGCGCGCCACTTCTTTACGGGATGGAATAGGAACTATAAATGTAGCGAGAGTTTCATCGAGGCAATATGTGAGTGCAAATGTAAGAGCATCAGTAAGCAGTTTATCAGCAGAGGAGATTCCATTTTCTTTTGCAGCAAGCAAAACTCTTCCAGCAACAGGAGAATATGGAATCGAAGAATAGATCGGAAAATGCGGCGATAAGCGAGAAGCTGTACGAATGATTCTAGGATGCCAAAATCTTCTACATTGCGAGCAGATTTCGATTCCAAGCGCGCTACATCCCAAGCAACGCACTGGGAATATAAGTTCCTGGAGAGATTGCAATATCTTCACTTAAGCATTCTCGCGCCTAAGGAGTGATTAATTATTGATAAAAACTCTCCTGGTGGAAATCTATTGGTACTGCTTTTATCGGACGTGCATTTATCGCATCCCCCGCCTTGCGTGGCAACGTCAGAACAAAGTGAGCCCCTAATCCAGGACGGCCCCATGCATCGAGTTCCCCATTGTGAAGACGAGCATCTTCCAGAGAGATAGAAAGTCCAAGACCTGTACCTCCTCGAATGCGGGCGCGCGAAGGATCCGCTCTCCAGAATCTATCGAATACTCGAATAAGGGCTGACTCATCGAGCCCTGAACCGAAATCTCTTACGCCAATGCCAACTTCTGAATCAGTAGACACAACATTTACGATGATTTCTTTTCCTTCAGAGTGATCAAGTGCGTTAGAAAGAAGATTTCTCATAATTCTTTCTACCCGTCGAATATCGGCTTTGATGGTAACAATCTCATTCTCAGATCTGACTTGAATTTCTGGCAACCCAGAATCATTAGAAACATCGAAATCTTTTGCGCACCGCTTTATCAAGGAAACAACATCAAATTCGATTGGTTCTAGCACTGCTACTTCGGCATCAAATCGGCTTACCTCAAGCAAATCTTCGAGAAGTCTCTCAAATCTATCTAATTGCGCTGCTAGGAGTTCAGAACTTCTCGCTACAAGTGGATCAAATGATTGCCGTTGATTGTGAATGACTTCTGATGCCATACGCAATGTTGTGAGCGGGGTGCGTAGCTCGTGCGTAACATCAGAAACGAAACGCTGCTGGACTCGCGATAAATGTTCTAAGCGGCTAATTTGTTGTTCAATGGAGTGAGCCATCTCGTTATATGAGTTCGCAAGTGATGCCATCTCGTCGGTTGAAGTAACTGTCATTCGCTGGCTGTAATCACCCTGCGTAAATTGAGTTGCAATACGTGCGGCATCCCGAACAGGTCTCACGACTTGGCGGACAACGAGCCAGGTAATGAGAGCAATTAAAAGCAAGAGCGCAATACCTGTAAGTAGAAGTGAATTTTTGATGAGATCTAAAGTAGTGCTCTGATTCTTTAGTGAGAAGACGATATACATTTCATAGCGCCCACCACCAGGAATTCGTATTTTTTCTCCGACAAAGAGCGAATCAACTGTTGCACCATTGTTGTATGCCGCTGGCGCATATGCATACTGGATTTCGGAAGTCTTTTGCACACGTTTTCTTAGATCTGCGGGTATCGATGAGTTCTTAATTATGTTTGACGACATTTCATACGAAGTTGTAATTCTCTTCGCACTTGGAGTTTTGAGGAAGATTACTTCTCGTCGCTCTTCGTTAATTCCCTGAGTAGAAGTACTAACCACAAACTCGGCCAAAACTCGCTTACGGTCCTCAACTGCCATTCCTTCAGAGGCAAGCATCTGATAATCGGCATTGAAAAATGTATATCGTGATTCAGCGATAGATGAGTTAAGGCTGGTCGACCGAATGCCATCTGCGAGTCTTGAATACAAAGCTGAGCCAGTTAGCCAGACAACGCCGAGTGAAAGTAGGACTGTTGAGAGAATAACTCTGGTTACGAGTGAATGCTGAAGTGCATAACGTATGCCTTTCATGTTAGGCAGTTCCGCCCGCCTTATAGCCAACTCCACGAACAGTCATAACAATCTCTGGATGCTCTGCATCGTGTTCAATTTTTGAGCGAAGGCGCTGCACATGGACATTGACAAGTCGTGTATCGGTAGTTTGACGATAACCCCATACTTCGCTCAGTAGAGCATCGCGTGTAAACACTCGACCTGGGTCTTTCGCAAGTGCGACAAGCAAGTCAAATTCCAGCCGCGTCAATTGAATAAAGGTTGTACCGCGGCGCACTTCATGTGCTGTCACATCAATAGAGAGATCACCAATGGTTAGGAGTCCCGTGACATCTGCATTAGTGCGACGCAGACGAGTACGAATTCGAGCAATCAATTCTGCTTTATCTCTAAATGGTTTCTGCATGTAATCATCTGCGCCTGCTTCAAGTCCCCGGACAATATCCTGAGTCTCACCTTTTGCACTGAGCATCACAATGGGAACCATTGATTCTTTTCTAATCAAACGACAGACCTCGATGCCATCAATACCCGGCAACATCACGTCGAGTAAGACTAGGTCTGGAGGATTATTTCTAAAAACCTCCAGAGCCTCGTCTCCCCGACCAACAAGATCTACATCAAAACCTGAACTCGTTAAAACGATTCCAAGCATTTCTGCCAAGTCTTGATCGTCATCGACGACCATGACTAGTGTCATTTAACGGCAACGGTCATTTAAGAACCGTGCTCCCAAGAGTTGAGGTACATATCTTGAGCTGGAGTAAGTACGTCAATACGTCCTCCCATTGACTGCAACTTAAGTGAAGCAACTTCCTTATCGATATATGTAGGAACTTCGTGAACACCTGCTGGAAGATTCTTTGCTTCCTTTACAAGATATTCAGCGGTAAGTGCCTGATCAGAGAAAGACATATCCATAACTGATGCAGGGTGGCCTTCGGCTGCTCCAAGGTTTACAAGTCGTCCTTCTGCAAGGAGAAGCAGGCGACGACCATCTTTCATGACGTATTCATCAGTCTGGTGACGCATCTTTGCATTCTTCTTCGATGAATTCTGCTCGAGCCAAGCAACATCGATTTCAATATCGAAGTGACCTGAGTTAGCCATAATTGCGCCATCCTTCATTACTGCAAAGTGCTCGTCGCGTAGAACGTCGCGATTGCCTGTGACTGTGATGAATACGTCGCCAACTTTTGCTGCATCCACCATTGGCATGACGCGGAAGCCCTGCATCATTGCATCGAGTGCCTTAGTTGGGTCGATTTCAGTAACGACTACATCTGCGCCCATGCCCTTTGCGCGTTCTGCAACACCTTTACCGCAGTAACCGAATCCGGCCACGACAACGATGCGTCCTGCGAGCAAGAAGTTTGTAGCACGGAAGACAGCATCTAGTGTCGACTGACCGGTTCCGTAACGGTTATCAAACATATGCTTTGTATCTGTGTCGTTTACGGCGATCATTGGGAATGTAAGCGCGCCATCCTTTGCCATCTGGTTTAGGCGAATAACACCTGTTGTGGTCTCTTCGCATCCGCCTGCAATATTTGAAAGTAACTCCTTACGAGTGGTGTGAAGTGTGTTTACAAGATCGCAACCATCATCAAATACTTGATGTGGCTCGATATCGAGCGCTGCGTTGATATGTGAGTAGTAACCATCGCGGTCTACTGCGTTACGAGCAAAAACCGAAATTCCGTATTCATGAACTAAAGCTGCTGCTGTGTCGTCTTGTGTTGAAAGTGGATTTGAGGCACATAGTGCTATTTCTGCACCGCCAGCTTTGAGTACGCGCATAAGATTCGCTGTTTCAGTTGTGACGTGCATGCACGCAGCAATACGTACTCCAGTAAATGGTTGTGACTTTTCAAATCTTTCACGAATCTGTGCCAAGACAGGCATGTTGCGTTCTGCCCATTCAATGCGCTTGCGACCTTCTGCTGCAAGTGATGCATCTGCAATATCGTGCTTTGGAATAGTTGTGACAGGTGTCATTTAAATTTATCTCCCTAGTTAAAACGGCTGTTTTTTCGCGTGACCTTCGGCGTAGGGCTCTACTGTGCTAGTCGGCTATGTCTTTAGTTTAGTGGACTTCGAATAAAAGGGTGAAACAGGCTTAGCCCCTGATGGTGTTAAGTACATCATCACGCACATTTTTCATGCGTAATTCTGTCGAAGCCTCGACGTTGAGTCGAAGGAGGGGCTCGGTATTTGATGCGCGGAGATTAAACCACCATCCATCTGTAGTCACGGTCAAGCCATCAAGATGATCAATGTGCACTCCACCTTGAGCTAAATACTTCTCTTCAATAACTTTCATAGATGCCTGTGCATCGGTAACTGTTGAATTAACCTCGCCACTAGAAACATAGCGGTTAAATTCCTTAAGGATGGAAGACAAAGTCTTTTTACTTTCTCCTAGTGCAGCAATTGCATGAAGGGCTGCAAGCATTCCTGAATCTGCCTTCCAGAAATCCCTGAAGTAGAAATGACCAGAATGTTCACCGCCGAAAACCGCGTTCGTTTCTGCCATAAGTTTCTTAATGTAAGAATGACCGACCCTCGATCTAACGGCCGAGCCACCACACTCTTCTACAACTTCTTTTACAGCCTTAGAAGAAATCAAGTTATAAATAATGTTTGAGCCTGGGTATTTCTCTAGTTCGCGCGAGGCAATGAGTGAAGTCAGTGCTGATGGATTAACCAGATCACCTTTCTCGTCCACAAGGAAGCAACGGTCAGCATCGCCGTCAAATGCCAATCCAATATCTGCTCCATGCTTCTTTACTGCTTTTTGTAAATCAACTAGGTTCTTGGGGTCAATCGGGTTTGCCTCATGATTTGGGAAAGTGCCATCGAGTTCGAAATACATCTCAATGACTTCGGCATTTAATCGCTTAAACACGGCAGGAGCTGTATGTCCTGCCATGCCATTGCCAGCATCAATAACTATCTTGAGTGGTCGAATATCAGCCAGGTCTACCAATGAGAGCAAGTGATCAACGTAATCCTCAAGTAAGTCCTGTTTCTTTTCAACACCAAGGTTGCGCATTGCCATCGGTGTTCCTTCTTTTACGAAATTCTCAATTGTCACTAACCCAGATTCTTTACCTATTGGACGTGCACCACTCAGGCATAACTTAATTCCGTTATACGCCGCTGGGTTGTGACTTGCCGTAAACATTGCGCCTGGAAGATTTAGCTTGCCAGCTGCAAAATACAACATGTCAGTCGATGCAAGACCGATTCTGATTACGTCAAGACCTTGCGAAGTAATTCCCGCTGAGAAGGCCGCAGCTAATGATGGAGAGGATGGGCGCATATCTTCGCCAATTACTACAGTCCCTGGCTCTCGCGATAACTCTAAAAATCGAGCAACGGCTACTCCGGTGGCGAATGCAAAGTCAGGAGTTAGTTCTTTATCAACAAGTCCACGAATATCGTAGGCCTTAAATATCGATTCGCTCATGCCTGTATCGTAAAGAGGTTACTGGCTGTATGAGAAATTACGATGGGACAGCGCGTAAATGTCCACGACGGCCCACGCTCGATTGTGAAGTAGTTGGCGTTAAGACAGAAGAATCAGAGTTAGTTCCTTGTGCAACTTCGCGAACTGCATCTGCAATTGCCATAAGGTCATCGTCACTCGGTCCAACTTGATTTTCATCTATATCTTGACGAATGACGCTCCAGCCATTGGGAACGGTTAATCTCATTGAATGTTTGTCACAAAGATCGTACGCATGAGGTTCAGAAAAAGTTGCAAGAGGCCCTAAGACTGCCGTTGACTCTGAGTAAATGTAAGTGAGAGTCATTGTTGCGATGGAAGAACAACTGACGCGTGAGCAGCTACGTCCGCCGCGAAAGTGTGAACTCATGAGTACAAGGTTATAGGTGTTAGCTAAATATTTATGGATTTAACACACTGATATTGGATGTAGGAATTGCCGACTTAGTCAAAACGCTTCCTGGAGTCAAAGGCAGGTATCCGTAACCGCTCTTTGAAGAGATGAGGGCTGCGCCAGTTACGCCACGTGCAATTTTTGTGAATCTGACAGAACGGGTTGAGGCCGAGACTTTATACGTCGCGATGTCTTCTCCGCGGATGATTACGGATCTCAACTCCCCCTTGCTGGAAACTACTTCAAGTGTTGCCCGAACAGATTTTCCAGTAAAGACAAGGGTGGGAGCCAATCCCGTAGTTGCCAGAGTGAAATCACTTAATTTAGGAGCAGATGTGCTCCAGACAAAATCACTCTTTCCCTCAGCAAGAGTCTTGGAGAATACTGAGCCAAGGATTGGTTGGTCGGATTTGATAATCAAGGCAAAAATTCCTGAATCCATCTTAATATTCATTGGAATTTCAATCACTTTTTGATTCGCAATCACTTTTCCATTGATTCCAACTGGGGAGAATGTTCCATCGGTAGAGCGAATTTCGGCACTAATTCTTGCATTTATCTCACCTGGCACTAGCAGTCGAAGTGTGTGAGAAGTTGCAAGGTTTCTCTTGTTCAGTTGAGGAATTGCAGGAATCTCAAGCAGTTTTTCCGGGTTAGATGATGGGTTTACAACATCTCCGCCAAGAGCCCTTAGCCCCTTACCTCTCTCATCAATGAGGAAGGCATTTACTCGACCAGATTTTGGAACTACATGAATTGAGATTCGCTTTGCACCAGGTGCCAGCGAGACCAATGGAATGTTTTCGTATGAATTTGCTTTCACAATAAACTCTTGTGGAGTAAGCGATCCTTTCTCTGTAAAGACAGAAACACTTACAAGAGCCCTACCTAATCCACTGTTGACAAGGTTAAGGGAGCCTTTTGATGTGATGTCAGCAGTTGCTCCAATAAACCATTGCGAAGTAGCCGGTGCGCTACAAGCCACGGATCCTGCCCAAACTCCTTTTCGTGCCTGCCATACAACAGGAGTTACTTCTTCGCTTTCGATTATTGCAGATTGAGAAGTCACTGCATATCGACTGACCTTAACAGTCTTGGTTTTCATAGAATTAGTCCCAGTTTTGCGCAATTGCATCTCAGCTGAAGTAAGGGATATTGCTGTTGAAAGTCCAGGGATACTTGGAGGGCACACGGTTGACGGATAACTTTCGCTAAAACTTTTTGTAGAAACTGTGAAGTTAAGCAAATTGCTAGAAAGCAGCACAAAAGTAATGGCTACTGCGAGAAGGATGGATCTTTCTTTTTTCACGCAAGCTCCTTCTCTGAAATCTCTCGCTTACGGCGTCCAGCTGGAAGTGCCAAAACTATGGTTGTTACAAGAGTAATTATGAAGAATGAAATCCAAGCTCGGCGAAGGGTGCCATCGTGGAACACTGTAACTTCACCGGCATTAGTTACTTCAAATGTTGGTAATCCATTTTGATCTTTAATCCGAGCGCTTTTGAAACCGTCTTGGTACAGACGCCACCCGTTACTGAAACTTTCCGTTAATGTGACAGTTCCTGGCGATGGAACTGATGCCGTTACCCCCTTGGCTTCAAGAATTGTTACCTCACCGGCATAATCAGTATGAATCAATCGACCAGTTGGGTTGTTAACTTTCCATACAATGCCAGCTTTTGTCGCAGAGGTTCTGGTGAATCCCCCTAGGCCATCTACTGTCTGAACAATTTCGTCGATTGTTGGTTTCTTTAAGAAAACATATTTGATTCCAAAAGTCGCAAACACCTTGCTTGAATTCACGCCCGTGTTATCAATCAGGCCTTCTACTGCTTGCGAAATAACCTGGGTGTCTGCAGGTGCTACATCCGCCTCGCCAAGAGTGGCATCGCTTCCACGTGAGATGTAATACCCAAGTGCTCGCTCTGATCCTTGTAGATATGATCTGATTACAAGAGTCTTAGCACTTTTCTCAACTGTCAGATAGGCGGGCAGAACTTTACTCTGTGAGCTTTGGACTGGGGAATTAGATCCGACTGTGACAAGCCAAAATGCTGCGGTGGCACTGTAAGCCAAAGTAAGAATCAATACTAAAGCGACTGATATATGTCGATAGTTAATGTTTGACTGCTGTAATCGCGCCTTGATTTTGTCGAACATAACTACGCCGGAAGCGATTGCGAACAGGGTTGCTAATGAGAGAAAAGTTCCTGCAAAAACTTGCGCGCTCAGTGTTGTGCCATTTCCAGGAACGACAATGACGCTGGCAGCAGTTCCGAGCAACAAGAAAACTATTCCCGGGGTAGCAAATTTACGGGCAGCTGTTGTGGAGAAGTACGCAACAATCAGAACTGCAGTAATTGGACTAATGCACCACCATGGCAAGGAACCCGGACCCCCAGGATTTGCGACTATTGCAAGGTTCGGTCCACCACCTGGAACACTGAGACCAATTTCCAAAAACATTCGACTTGGGTGTCGAAGCAATCCAAAGGAGCCTGGCGCAGATAACAAGAATGGAATAACCAACAACGTTAGGCGACGATAAAGCCGAACTTTGAATAATGGATCTTGATAACCGTTAGGTGATTTTTGATAATCATTAATGACAGAGAGCAGAACTGCGCCAATTAAAATGGCAAAAATCGATGGATTGAAGGCTGCAAGTAGCCATAAGAAGAGTGAGTGACCATAAATCCCCCGCCACGACCACTTTTCAACCTCAATCCATTGATATATCTGTCTGATGAAAAAAGGTAAAAGAGCAAGAAGTATTAGCACTCCAAGTCTGCCTGCATTAACTGCAGCAATTGTTACGGGAGATAGTGCATAGAGAAGGGATGCACCGGCTGCGAGCCAACCATTTTCAGTAAATTTCTTGAGATATCTGTGGGCTGATACCAAGATAATGAATGGTCCAAGAAGGAATAACAATGTAATAAACACTTGAGTATTTCCAAATGTAACTATCGATGCAATCCCGACGATGAGCACCCAGGCGGGCGTGGATTCGCCGCTACCCATACCAACTTCGTGCCAGCTTGCTATATAAAGTTTGAATAAATCGCGGAACGACTCAGGTGATTCAGTAAGGGCCCCGCCCGAGAGTGAACCTATTCGGTGACGCGTCCACGCTAAAGAAATAACTGCAATTATTGCTGCAGCGACCACCATGGGACGATAAAAAATTGTTCTCCACGGAGCATGTGAAATAGGCGCCAATAAATCTTCATCTTCATTAAGATCCAAATCACTCAGCACAGCAGAGTCTTGTGCAGCGGTATTCGGAAGTATCCGAGCGCGAAGTTCAGATGCAAGTCGCGTAAAGGAAGCACGCAACTGTGATGTGCGTGAAGGAATAAAATTTTTGACTACACGAGGACTAATGAGTCGATGCATCTTCCTGAATTTTCTTGCTTTTAATAACTCGGCAGGATGCAAGAAGAGGGATCCGATTGCAAGTAATTCATCCGATGCATATCCTGGAAGTTTCGCAAAGAGATAACCAGTTGCGCGTACGAGTGCCCCTGACAGCAATTGCAGCGTTAGCCAAGGAAGTGCGAAAAGGGATGAGTTAGCTAGCAGGACGTATGCAGCATTTCGTCTATCAAGCAAAAGAGGGCGATGCAGGAACGCACCCTTCACATCAACACTTCTGCGCTCGTTGGCAGATGCTTGCGCGTGGTAGCCAATCGCATCCGAGACTGAAATAACTGCGTGCCCAGCAACTCGAACGCGCCATCCAAAATCAACATCATCCCTAAAGAGTTCTAAGTTTTGATCAAATCCACCAAGTTCCTCAAAAACATCTCGACGAATCAAGGCACCCGCAGTGCTGACTGAAAGCACATCATGAATTCCATCATGCTGACCTTGGTCATATTCAGAAGGTTCGAGTCCTGTCCACCGTGCACCATTTGATGCAATGCTCACACCTAATTCAATAAGGTGAGTGCGGTCATGCCAGCCAAGAAGTTTTGGACCTGCCATCACAACATTTGGTCTATCTTCAATTGCTTGCAGAAGTGATTCGAGTGCGTTCGGATGCAAAACGCAATCATCGTGAAGAATCCAAAGCCACTCGTGATTACCATCGGCTTGGCTATCTTCAATAGCTGCTGGTAGTTGAGAAACTGCATGTGCGACCGCTGCTCCAAAACCTGCTTCGCGGTCAATAGTTGCTACAGGTATGCGAGCGCCTTTAAGTAGCTTTACAGAAGAATCAACAGATCCAGTATCGATTGCAAATACTTGATCTGCTTTTCTTACCTGCGATGCAATCGAGGCAACTACTTCTGCAAGCCACGTTGATCCATCATGAACAACGAGGATTGCAGTAACGCGCTGCGAACTCATAGGTAGAACCTACCGAATGACAGAATGTGAACGCGTTGCCTGCGATTACGCAGGACGACGCTTCAGACGGCGACGCTCACGCTCAGAAAGGCCGCCCCAAATACCGAAACGCTCATCATGAGCGAGGGCATACTCGAGACATTCTTGACGCACATCGCAAGAAAGGCAGACACGCTTTGCTTCGCGAGTAGATCCACCTTTTTCAGGGAAGAAAGCTTCTGGGTCGGTTTGAGCGCAGAGTGAACGCTCTTGCCAGGAGAGTTCAATATTCTCTCCGCTAGCTAGTTGAATAGTTGGTCCAGCAGTGGGGGCTGATGGCTTGCCAGTTGATGTTCCTTCTGGGCGGATTGGCATTCGCAAATCTCCTCAAGTCATTTAGGGCGGGGTTCTCTGTGAACCACCTGCGCTCTTAGAGAGAATTACACCGTTGTAATCCCTCGGAGTCAACTCCTACGGTGAGGCTTTTTCTAGGAATAAGGGTAAAAGTGCTGAATTCTTAGAGAGATATTGGTAATTCCGCGGTGGCAGAGAGATAAATCGACTCTTTTATCGCGGCGGCAGGGACATGTGTGCCATGAGCAACAAAACAATGTGAAAGCTGTGCGCCCTCTCCCACTCTGACATTGTTGCCAATGATGCAATCGATGATGACAGCACCTGCTTCAACGACGGTATCAGCACCGATTGCAGATCCCCCAGTAATTCGAGCAGTGGGTGCAACAACAGCTCCTGGCATTAACACGAAATCTCCTGCTACTAAATCGCGAGAGCCTTTAAAGAGCGCAGCCGGAGTTCCTACATCGAGCCAATAAGCCTGTTCCTTGTATCCAAATACAGCGCGAGCAGATTGAACAAGTGTTGGAAATGTTTCGCGTTCAATGCTTACGACTGCGCCCAATGGGATTTCATCAAGGACAGATGGCGAAAACACATAACACCCTGCGTTAATCGAGCGCGATACTGGGTTTTCCATTTTTTCCAAGAAGGCCGTAACGCGCCCAGAGTCATCTGTTGGAACACATCCGAAGGCGCGAGCATCTTCGACTTCAATGAGGTGCAAAGTCACATCTGCCTTCTTTGCAATGTGAAAATCAATTTGTGCTGCAATCGAATGGCGGCTCAATACATCGCCATTGAAAATCACTATCGGCTCGTCCCTACCCAGTAACTCTGCGGCGTTACGAATGGCGCCTCCTGTGCCTAAGGGCTCTTTCTCAACGGCATAGAGAATTTTTATTCCCCATTTACTTCCATCTCCGAAGTACGGTGTGAAAACGTCAGCTAAGTAAGAGGTGGCTAGAACCAGGGTATGTATGCCAGCTTTCTTGGCCGCAAGAATTTGGTGTTCAGTTACAGGAAGTCCAGCAACAGGCAACATTGGTTTTGGTGATTCATTTGTCAATGGTTTCAATCGTGTACCGAAACCACCAACAAGTAATATTCCTACGGCCATTAGTGTGGACTCACTTTGGAGCGAATACGCGCAGCCGCATCTGCAATGTTTTGATCAGTTGCAGTCATTGCCACTCGAATGTGTTCTCCACCTTTTTCACCATAAAAAATTCCCGGAGTTGCAATGATTCCAAGCTCTGAAAGCCACGCCACAGAGTCCCAGGAGCTTTCCTTACGTGTTGCCCATATGTACAGGCCAGCTTCTGAATTTTCGATTGTAAATCCAGCCTCTGCAAGAGCAGGTGCAAGTGTTGCGCGTCGCGCGTTGTAACGCGCACGTTGGATTTCTACATGATTCTCATCTGCGAGTGCTGCAATCATCGCCTTCTGCACTGGAAGAGGAACCATCATTCCTGCATGCTTTCGAACTTCCAAAATTCTTGAAATAAGGGCGGGGTCACCCACAATAAAGGCGGCTCTGTATCCAGCCATTGATGATCGCTTGGAGAGTGAGAGCACCGCCAGAATATTCTTGTTCTCTCCATTGGTGTATTTCATGATCGAAGTGGGAGTCTTTGAGTCACCGAACTCCACATAACACTCGTCAGAAACAACAACTGAACCATTTTTTCGGGACCAATTGATTGCAGACTTAAATTCAGATTCAGTATGAACTCGGCCAGTTGGATTTGATGGAGAGTTCACCCATGCTAAATCAGCGTGTGGCCATGAACCAGCATCAATTGCGACCGCTGTTGCTTGGCATTGCCCAAGAAGTGCACCAACCAAATATGTTGGATACGCAATTTCAGGGATAAGAACTTTCTGCGATTCAAGAAATGTGGGTAGCCATGCAACAAATTCTTTTGAGCCAATTAATGGTAGAACTGAAAAATCTCCAGTTGCACCCAGAGTTTTTTCTGCCCACTTATGAATCGCATCTTTAAGCTCCGGAGTTCCAGCTGTAAGTGGGTAACTCGGTGAATTAGCTGATTCGCTTAACGCACTTTGGATGAAATCAGGAGTTGCATCTACAGGAGTGCCAACAGATAAATCGATTGCACCATTGGGATGTGTTCGGGCTTTATCTGCATAGGGAGCGAGTGCATCCCACGGAAAATCAGGAAGTTTTTGGCGCAAGAGCAGTGACATCTGCATGGTCGGAATTTGTCTCTCCGACCTTTGATGCTCCTCCGGGTGAACCGAGCTCTATGAAAAATTCAGTGTTGATCTTCTTGTAGTTATCCCACTGTCCAGGAACGTCATCCTCGTAATAGATAGCTTCAACTGGACAAACAGGTTCGCATGCACCGCAATCAACGCATTCATCAGGCTGGATATAAAGCATGCGAGTGCCGTCATAGATGCAATCAACTGGGCACTCTTCGCGACAGGACTTGTCCTTTACGTCAACGCAAGGTTCGGCGATTACATATGTCACTTAACGTCCTCCAGAAGGCTTGATGCGGTAGGCGCTAATTCTAACCATGCAAGAGTCTCCTTGCACGATTACTGTTGGCCACATGTCAGCCGAGGAGTTGCGAGCCGCGATAGGCAAGCGAGCCAGCATTCGACTTCGCGACAATGAGGGTGGCTTCAGGGATATTGTCGGTGTATTACAGAGTGAGACCAGCTTAATAAATCGCCGTGGAGAGTTAGTTGAATTCCGCCTTGACGATATCGCTGTGTATCGAATCATTCCAGTTTTTAATCGGCGAGATGCTCAGCCTTCAACACTGTCGATGTATGACACCCGCACACGTGATCTCAAGGAAATCGTTGATCGCGAAGGGCTAGTCACTATCTACTGCTGTGGTCCTACCGTCTACCGAGATGCTCACGTTGGAAATCTGCGGACTTTCCTGCTCGCGGATTTGATTTCCCGCACATTGCAATTGCAAGGCCTTGAAGTCGATCTCATTCAAAACATTACAGATGTTGGACATTTGGCTGATGATTTCCAAGGAGAAGATAAATTACTTGCTGAAGCAGAACGAACCAGAATCGATCCATTTGAAATAGCACGTGAATTTGAAGACCGTTTTCACCAAGACCTGGCACTACTTAATGTGCAACCTGCACGGGCATATCCACGAGCGTCAGAGAATATGCAGTCAATGATTGAGTCAATTCAGAGATTGATTGAGATCAAATCTGCCTACGTTGGAAGTGACGGTTCTGTCTATTTCGATGCCACTTCATTTGAAAGTTACGGCGCAATTAGCGGAAACAAACTGGAAGCACTTAAACCTGGGCACCGATATGAATACACCGATGAAGGTGGGAAAAAATTTCATGCTGATTGGGCCTTGTGGAAGCTAGCGGGCGCGCGTACTCAAATGATTTGGGATTCACCATGGGGTTTAGGTTTTCCTGGTTGGCATATCGAATGCAGTGCGATGTCTATTGATTTACTCGATGCTCACGTGGATGTTCATGTTGGTGGTATTGACTTGCGATTCCCTCATCACGAGAACGAACGTGCACAGTCAAATTCACTCACGCACTCAGAGGTTGTACAAACCTGGGTACATGGTGAGCATCTCTTATTTGAAGGAAAGAAGATGTCAAAGAGCGCTGGAAACGTAGTTCTATTGAAAGATATCAAAACACGTGGAATCGAACCACTTGCGCTTCGCTTAGTCTTTCTTGAAAATCGATATAGATCGCAGATGGATCTCACGTGGGCAGCTCTCGAAGCAGCTCATGCAACCCTGCGACGTTGGAAAAATTCTATGGCTCAATGGGGAGAAGCTAAAGATCTAAAAATTGATTTAGACCTTTCGCAAGCTTTCGCACAGGATCTTGATACGCCACGTGCAATTCTTCGTTTACGGGCAATTGAGAAAGACCAAACTATTGGCAATCAAGATAAGCGTGCAATCTTTCTCTTTGCTGACCAAGTATTGGGTCTATCTCTGGCAGAGATTCCGATGAGTAAGCCGATTACTGGAGAGGTACAGAGACTTCTGGACCAAAGAGTTATAGCGAGGAAAACAAAAAATTGGAGCCAAAGTGATTCGCTTCGAGATCAGTTGGCCAATTTAGGAATTGAAATCAACGATGGTGCTGCAGGGCAAAGTTGGCATTGGAAATAACTAGATTTTACGAATTAAAGCAAGAGTCCCGAGCAGAAAGCCCACGAAAAGCAGCACACTTCCTGCATTATCACCTTGAATAAGAAGTTCTTGGCCAACACCAAAAGAACCGGCTCTTACGATAACAATCAGCCATCCAAGTAAGGCCCACAGTTTGTAACGCTTCTTGCCGTAGTAGCGACCTACCCACCAAATTCCTGTAAATGTTGCAATAAGTGAAACTATCAATCCCAAAGGTGGAAGAGTCTGGTGAATTAAAGTTGCGCTGATAGCAATCAGTGCACCAAATATAAGCGAGAGTAACGAGGTCATGAAGTAGGTGTAATCCCCGCAAAGAGATCGCTCTCAAAACCTTGCGCAGTAAAGGGTTCTGCCTTTTCACCTTTAGCCAAGGTATAAAACTCATTCCCCCAAATTTCAAGTCCTAAATTATTTGATAGTGCAAAGAACGGTCCGTCAAGTGCAATCTGAGTGCCATGTGCTCGCATCGCATTCATCTTCTGCTCGACATAATTGGCACCATCAACAAGTGCGTGCACAAAAGAATCATCTTTTGCAAAAGGTAAATCATCGGCACTTTCTGCGCCCATAAAATCAGAGCCCAGCGCTTTCATCTTCTCAATGCCATCTTGAATCACTGACTTAGGCATGACATTCCAATAAATCTTGGGGATATCCCACTCTGATTGCTCAGCGGCAGCCATAGCTACTCGATGAGCTTGTATGTGATCTGGGTGCCCATAGCCACCGAACTCGTCATAAGTGATTAGCACATGTGGTTTTACTTCATCGATTACATCTGCAAGAGATTGTGTAGCTTCTAAAAAATCTGCTTTCCAGAAACAATCGCTACGATCATTTTGAGGAGTTCCCATCATGCCGCTGTCGCGGTAGTTCTTACTTCCTTCACCAAGGAATCGATGGTCAGTCACACCAAGTGCCTTCATGGCTGCAGCAAGTTCGAGGACGCGATGTTCACCAAGTGAATCAGTTTCAGTTGCGGCTAGATGAACTAATTCTGGAATAAGTACTTCACCCTCTTCGCCGCGAGTGCATGTCACTAGCGTCACGTGTGCACCGAGTGCGGCATACAGAGCCATGGTGCTTCCATTATTGATCGTCTCATCATCAGGATGAGCATGCACAAGCAAGAGGCGAAAGCCCTGATAACTAGCGCGCATTAATAGACCGGAAGAGATGTATCAATTTGCTTTGCCCATGCAACAACTCCACCGGCAACGTGAGATGCATCTGCAAATCCTGCACTCTTAAGAATTGCAAGACATTCAGCAGAACGAACACCACTCTTGCAGTGCAAGATAATCGGCTTATTTTGGGGCAGGCTTGCCAATACTGATCCATCAATAAAGCCTTGTTTAGGAATCAGATGTGACTGAGGAATTCTCACGATCTCAAATTCACTAGGCTCGCGAACATCAATAAGGTAGAAATCTTCTTTACCGTCAATCTTTCCTTTGAGTTCTTGAACAGTAATCGTCGACCCCGTGCTGGCTTCCTGCGCTGCATCAGAAAGTGTTCCGCAAAATGCTTCATAATCTGGAAGCAGAGCAGTTTGTTTTGGACTCTCACTACATATTGGGCAGTTGGGATCTTTACGAACTTTGATTTTTCTAAAGTTCATATCAAGTGCGTCATAAACCATTAACGAGCCAATGAGCGGTTCGCCGATACCAGTGAGAACCTTTATTGCTTCCGTGGTTTGAATTGAACCAATCGTTGCACACAGAACACCGAGAACTCCGCCTTCAGCACAACTTGGGACCATTCCTGGTGGTGGTGGTTCAGGATATAGACAGCGATAGCAAGGTCCGTACTCCGCCCAAAAAACACTTGCTTGTCCATCGAAGCGATAAATGGATCCCCATACATAAGGTTTCTTAAGCAATACGCAGGCATCGTTTACAAGATAGCGCGTTGCGAAATTATCTGTTCCGTCGACAATAATGTCATATTGCGAAAACAGTTCCATAACATTTGAATTATCTAGACGGGTCTCGTGTGTAATTACATTGACGTAAGGGTTAATCTCAGCAATCTTCTCTTTTGCACTTTGTGCTTTGCTCTTTCCGATATCAGATTGACCGTGAATAATCTGTCTCTGTAAGTTAGATTCGTCGACAGTGTCATATTCGACGATTCCAAGTGTGCCGATTCCAGCAGCAGCCAAATACATCAATGCCGGTGATCCCAGTCCTCCGGCTCCAACACAGAGTACTTTTGCATTCATCATTCGCTGCTGACCTGCCATAGCAACATCAGGGATGATCAAATGGCGGCTATATCGACGAACTTCATCGACAGTGAGCGCAGGACCTGGTGTGACAAGCGGCGGAGTCTTCATGTGCCGATTCTGCCGTACTGTGAGTTTGCCCGCCAATTCTGTACGATGCACACAATGACTACAGATACCGCTCCTGCAAGTAATTCGCGTTCAGACAAATCACGTCTACCTCGTGATGAGCGAAGAGCCATATTGCTCTCAGCGGCGCTGGAAGTATTTACCGCTGCTGGATATCACTCTGCAGCGATGGATGAAATTGCCGATCGCGCCAATGTAAGTAAGCCGGTTCTCTATCAGCACTTCCCGTCAAAATTGGATTTATACCTTGCAGTTCTCGATCTACACATTGATTCATTGGTTTATGAACTCCAGAAGGCAATTTCATCAACTGTAGATAACAAGCAACGTGTACACGTGACTATTGATGCATACTTCAATTTCATTGAGAATGAAGGTGAAGCATTTAGATTGTTGTTTGAAAGTGATATGAACGTAGAACCACAAGTTCGCGAACGATTAAATCGAATGACATACGACTGCGCTGCTGCTGTGAGTGGCGTGATTTCTAATGACACAGGACTACCTCGCGAAGAAGCGATGATGTTAGGTGTGGGGCTTATCGGATATGTGCAAGTTACTGCCCGGCATTGGCTAGAAAGAGATGGCAAACTCACTCGCCTGCAGGCTATCGATCTCGTTGAGAACCTCATGTGGCGCGGAATTTCTGGATTTCCCCGTACTGAACTCTGACTCTAAGATAGAGCCATGAGCTCAAAGAAATCAGAGAAGGCATCACAAGTTCGAATTTCAATCACACATGTGAATAGCGAACTTTCATTTGAATGCCCACTTACACCTGATGAAATCAGAGCCGCAGTAACCGCAGCTCTTTCTGCATCAGCTCCACTTATTCTTAAGGATGTGCGTGGACATGAAGTTATTGTCCCTGCAGAAAAAATCGGATACGTAGAAATCGGGCAACCAACCGAACGTCGCGTCGGTTTCGGTGCCAACTAAGTGTCGCTTACCTTCGCAGACCTTCCTCTACGAAAAGAGACAATCGATGCGTTAAATCAACATGGCTTTACATCTCCATTCCCAATTCAAGAGATGGTTATGCCGATTGCACTTGCAGATGGTGATGTCATTGGTCAAGCAAAGACAGGAACCGGCAAAACCCTTGCATTTGGAATTCCCGTCATCGAGCGCGTGATTGCGCCAAATGATTCAGATTGGGCCGAACTTGCACATCAAGGAGATCCGCAGGTACTAATTGTCGTTCCTACTCGAGAACTTTGCGTACAGGTGACAAAAGATATTGAAGAACTTTCATTCAATCGTGGAATTCGCACCCTGGCTGTTTATGGTGGTCGTGCTTTTGAACCTCAAATCGAAGCGCTTCAAACCGGTGTAGAGATTGTTGTAGGAACACCTGGCCGCCTTCTCGATCTTTATCGCCAAGGCCAACTTAAGCTAAAGAATGTTTCTCGAGTGGTACTAGATGAAGCAGATGAAATGCTCGACTTAGGCTTTTTACCGGATGTTGAGAAGATTTTCACCAGCACTCCAGCACGTCAACAGACAATGCTTTTCTCAGCAACAATGCCTGGTGACATCATCGCTCTTGCACGAAGATTCATGAATCAACCAGTTCATATTCGTACTCAGGACAACGAAGATGAGGGCGCCGTAGTTTCCAGAATTGTGCAGTTTGTTATACGTGCCCATGCAATGGATAAAATCGAAATGCTGGCACGAATTCTGCAAGCCGATGGACGAGGACCAACAATTGTCTTCTGCCGCACAAAGAGAACAGCACAGAAAACTTCTGATGATCTCGCAGAACGCGGTTTCCGTGCTGCGACTATCCATGGAGATTTAGGGCAATCAGCCCGCGAAAAGGCCCTCAATGATTTCAAGGCCGGTAAATCAGATGTTCTAATAGCTACAGATGTTGCTGCTCGTGGAATCGACATCGACGGAATTACTCACGTCATTAACTATCAGTGTCCCGAAGATGAAAAAACATACGTGCACCGCATTGGTCGAACAGCGCGTGCTGGTGCTCATGGAATTGCAGTCACATTCGTTGATTGGGATGACCTTGCTCGCTGGAAGATGATTGATACAGCATTGGTTTTGGGGCTACCCGAGCCTGTAGAGACTTACTCATCTTCTGAGCACCTTTATGAGATGCTCAATATTCCTGCTGGTTCATCTGGTCGCATCACGAAGGCAAAGAATGAGACTCCCAAAGTTTCAAAAGTTTCCACAGGTGCAAAAGTAGAAAAAGCCGAGAAGTCAGAGCCTCGCGTTAAGCGAGAGCGCACACGAACAAAGAGAATTACTAGCTAGCTGAAAAAGCTTGAATCGCATTCGCAAGCATCTGCACTGCAATTGCGGCCAAAAGTAATCCAGCAATACTAGCGAGCAGAGTTACCCCAGAATCCTTAATAATGCCAACGATTTTTGTCGATGCCATTAAGACTGTTCCTATAATGATATGTACCGCAAGAATTGCTATTGCGAGACCAATGAATTGCGCATTGGAATCAGCTTTCTGTACATAAATCATCGTTGCCACAATCGCACCGGGACCAGCAAGAAGCGGAGTTCCTAGCGGGACCATTCCAATATTTGAACTGGTTTGATCAGCTCCACCTTTAGAAGTCCCTGTGAGCAATTGCAGTGAAACATAAAGCAACAACAATCCACCAGCAGCTTGTAGCGCTTCAATAGATACATTCATGTACTCAAGAATGAATTGGCCAAAGAAAGCAAAACTTGCAATGACAAAGAGAGAGACGCCAGCCGCTTGCCATGCAAGTCTCACTCTCTCGCGTGGAGATTTATCCCCGACCAACCCAAGAAAAATCGGAGTCGCACCAGGTGGGTCCATAATGACAAAGAGCGTGACAAAAGCTTGTGTTGCAAATGTAACTGCATCTAATGAATTCATACTGTGATAACCCTCCGAGCGTTTGCGGCAGACTCTAACATTTCCCATTGTGCCGGATGCGTAGTGTTTTCTGCCATTGAATTAAGTTTTCCTGTGCCGTGATAATCACTTGAACCTGTAACTACTAGATTAAGTCCTCGTGCAATATCCGTGAGGACTTTCTGCTCCTGCGCATTCTGATCTCTATGGTGAACTTCAATTCCATTGAGACCGGCGGCCAGAAGATCTGTGAAAGATTCTGGAACAAGTATTTCACCACGACGTGAAGCAAATGGATGAGCGATCACTGCTACTCCCCCAGCACGACGGATGACGGAAATTGCTTCTACTGGTGTAGGAGCCGCATGCGAAACATAATATTTTGATTCATTGTGCAACAGATCTAGAAAAGCCTCATCGCGACTAGCGACGATGCCTTTTGCAACAAGTGCATCAGCTAAATGAGGTCTACCCAACGTTGAACCTGTAGGTGCCACACGATTGACATCTTCAATAGAGATATCAATGCCATCTGCACGAAGTAATTCAATCATTTTTCGCATTCTTGGAATTCGGGTATCTCTCGAATCCTCAAGCATTTGCTGCATCTCTTTGTGCTCGCCATCAAATAACAGGCCAAGCATGTGAACACTAACTCCATCGGTTGTAAGGCAGGAAATTTCTGCGCCTAGAACAAGTTGAATCTGAGGTTGAATTGCAGTGATCGCCTCGCTCCATCCTGCCGTGGAATCATGGTCAGTAATTCCAAGCGTCGTAACGCCGGCAGCGAGCGCCTTTTTTACAAGTGCAAATGGCGTATCAGTTCCATCGCTGCATGTGCTGTGTGTATGTAAATCAATCATGGCTGAATCACACTCACTGGTTTTGTACGCAACACAACTAATACGCAGCCGACTAAAATGAGAATTACACCAGGAATAATCATCAAGGTTGGCTGTTTACCAATATTGAAAATCAGGGAGAGAAGCGCCGCTATTGGAACTTCAAAGAAAACAATCATTGATACGACTGCGGGTGAAACACGCTTAAGAGTCAGATTGAACATTGTGTGCCCGAGAATTTGCGCACCAAGAATTAAGCCAAGCAATATCCACCATTGTTTGGCTTCAAAATGAATTATTTCGTATCCCATGAAAAGCGCCATTGGTAGCGCAGTCATTGCGCAGACAAAGTAGCAAATTGTTGTATAGGAGGTAGTTTCTAAATATTGCTGTGCCCGAGATCCGATGAGCATGTAGGCGGCGGCGAGCGCACCAGAAATTAGTGCCGCAATGTCTCCCAAGAATGATTTGCGATCGAGCTGCAGATCAATACCAGTAACTAACAGCACCCCAGTGAAGCTAATAAGCATTCCGAGCCACGCTTTAGTCGGAATATGACCACCTGTGAGTTTTACAAAGAATGCGGCAAAGATTGGCTGTGTGGCAACAATTGCAGTACCTGCAGTAATGCTTGTTAATCGCATTGAAAGAAAGAAACCTACAAAGTGAATTGCAAGAACTACTCCTGCAAGTACGGCTAATTTCACTCCCTTACGATTTAATGAGTGCTTCAATGCAAAAGGAAGAGTAAACAAAGCTCCACCCAAGTTACGCCAGAAGATAAGTGTTGGAACTGGCATTGCACTGAGGGCAATCAAGGGCCCGGAAGATCCGACGCCAAAGATCCCAATAATCAGTCGAATCAGGTCGGGGCGCGCAGGGAGCTCCGTATGATTGTTAATGCCTGAATTCATATGGCAAACCTAGTCGATAGGCCACCCGTTACTCTTATCCCATGAGCGGAAATAACATCAATCGAATATTTCTCGCCCGCCTTGCAGGTACAGCAGTCTTTGACCCTAACGGAGATCCAGTTGGCAAGGTGCGCGATGCTGTCGCGACCCTGCGTTCTAACAATCAATCACCTCGTGTACTTGGGTTAGTAGTAGAGGTCCCTCTGCGCCGTCGAGTATTTGTTCCCATAACTCGAGTGACATCGATTGAATCTGGCGCTGTAGTGATAACTGGGTTGCTCAATATGCGCCGCTTTGAAACTCGTACCGGAGAGATGTTAGTTCTTGGAGATTTGCTAGATCGAACGATTTCATTAGTTGAAGGAAGCGAACCAGTACTTGTTGAAGATATGGCAATGGAACAAAATCGCACTGGCGATTGGCTCATTACCCGCGTTCACATAATGCGCAAGGGACGTGGTCTTCGCAGAAAAGGGGCGACATCGACAGTTGCCTGGGAAGAAATTACTGGATTTTCTCATCACGAATCAAATCAGGGAGTTGCAAATTTACTTTCGACCCTGGGCAACCTTCGTGCAGCTGACTTAGCAGCAGTATTGCAAGATCTTGCGCCAAAGCGTCGTGTCGAAGTTGCGCGTGCACTTAACGATGAGCGTCTTGCAGATGTTCTAGAAGAGATGGATGAGTCTGAGCGAGTAGCACTTCTTGCTGAACTTGAAGGCGAGCGAGCGGCGGATATTCTAGAAGAGATGGATCCTGATGATGCAGCTGACTTACTTCGAGAAATTGGCGAAGAGCGTGCTCAAGAACTTATCAACTTGATGGATCCTGATGATGCAGAAGATGTTTTGCGTTTGATGACGTACGAAGATTATTCTGCAGGTGGAATGATGACCACAGAACCGATCGTCATGTCCGCCGATTACACAGTTGCTGATGCACTAGCCGCAGTCCGCCAGAGCGAAATCTCTCCAGCACTCGCATCTCAAGTATTTATCGCCCGCCAGCCACTTGAAACTCCTACTGGGCGATTCATCGGAATGGTGCATTACCAGCGCTTACTGCGCGAACCACCTTCAACTCTGCTGGGTTCTATTGTTGATACCAACACTCAGGGAGTAAATCCTGACGCATCGTTGCATGCAGTTTCGTCATACTTAGCCAGTTACAACCTGCTCTCGTTGCCCGTTATTGATGCCAATGACCGACTACTTGGAGCGGTAACTGTTGATGACGTGCTCGATCACTTGTTGCCAGATAATTGGCGTCACGAACATCGCGATTCGGCGGCAACTACTGCTGCTTTAGAAAGCATCGATACAAGTTTTGTTGATTCAATTGATTCAGAGAGGGAGGTGTAAGAAATGGCTCGCAACCACGGCTTAGATACTCCACGTGAAACACGACGCTCACTGCGCGCAAATTACGACCCTGAAGCTTTTGGTCGCCTCTCAGAAAAGTTCGCACGTTTCTTAGGCACTGCTCGTTTCCTTGTGTATATGACTGTCTTTGTTTTTAGCTGGGTAATTTGGAATACATTGGCGCCAAAAGGTGCACGCTTTGATGAATTCCCATTCATATTCTTAACTTTGATTCTCTCATTACAAGCTTCATACGCTGCTCCTCTGATTCTGCTCGCACAAAATCGTCAGGCTGATAGAGACAGAATTACGCTTAATGAAGATCGTGCGCAGAATTCAAGAAGTATTGCCGATACCGAGTATTTAACTCGCGAATTAGCGAGTTTAAGAATTGCACTAGGTGATGTTGCTACTCGTGATTACTTGCGCAACGAACTTGGTGACATAGCTAAAGAGATAGTTGGAGAGTTACGCAAGTCCGAGTCTGACCCCAACTAGGGATTTCTCTCGAACTATTAACTTAGAAACTATCTCAGAAATTGCCTTAGCACTTGGGCTTTCTGGCGCCGAGATAACTACTGGTTTACCTGCATCGCCACCTTCGCGAAGTTCTGCTGCAATTGGGATCTTGCCAAGTAATGGAACCTGAGCGCCAACAAGTTGAGATAAGCGTTTGGAAGTTTCTTCTCCTCCACCTTCTCCAAATAATGAAGTCATATGGCCGCACTCTGCACATGGGTACGCTGACATATTCTCGATAACGCCAATTACCCGTTGGTGAATTTGGTGAGCAATTCTTCCTGCGCGTTCTGCAACCTCAGCAGCGGCAACTTGTGGTGTTGTAACGACAAGTATTTCGGAGGTGGGTACAAGCTGCCCTAATGAAATTGCTAAATCTCCAGTGCCTGGTGGTAAATCGATGTAGAGAAGATCAAGATCTCCCCAGTAAGCATCTGATAGCAGTTGTTCGAGTACTCGGTGGAGCAAAGGGCCACGATAGGCGATTGCATCTGTACGTTCTGGCTTAAACATTTCCATTGAAACTGTCTTTACTCCATAAGATTCAAGTGGAATAAACATCTGATCAATTGCAGTTGGACGCTGACCGATAAGTCCCATGAGGCGCGGGATTGAGTGTCCGTACACATCAGCATCGAGGATTCCAACGCGTAATCCTTTTTGTGCACTAGCAACAGCCAGATTTGCAGTTAGTGATGACTTACCAACTCCGCCCTTGCCTGATGCAACACCAATAACTCGAGTGAGGGAATCTGCTTGCGCAAATGAGATAAAACTTTCGCGGCCATTGCGCAGAAGCTTTTTAATGTTGGCTCGCTGTTCTTCATCCATAACTCCAAAAGTGATATCTACAGAAGAAATTCCGTCGACTGCCAATACTGCCTTTTCGATATCGGTTCTCAAGCGATCCTTCATTGGGCAACCAGAGATTGTGAGAAGGATTTCTAGCGCTGCAATGTTGCCCGAAATCGAGGCACTCTTAACCATGCCTAGTTCAGGTAATGCACGATGTAACTCTGGATCTTGAACTGTGGCAAGAGCTTCATGAAGAAGTTCAAGAGTCGTCATAGGAGATCTGGGTCTATCTTTGCTACCGCTTTATTAGACTCTTCATCTTCTTGATCTAAGACATTTGATATGTGGTTCTTGAAGAAAGTCTTGGGACGCAAATCAGATGGCTGTAAATCTTCAAACCCAGGACCCAAATTATCTTTGAGTTCGTTTGTCGCATTAGTAGCAAATGCTCGCATCTTCTTAACAAATTTGGCAGCATCTACTGAAAACTGTGGCAATTTATCTGGGCCGAGAAGAACCATGGCAAGAAGCGCAAGGCCAAGTATTTCTCCAGCACCAAAATCAAAGAACATGGGTCAAGACTACACTTTTACTTTGAGGCCGTAAGTCTGAGTGATGTGCTCTTTAATACCCCATCGCGTTTAAAGATGATTTTCACAAAGTCCCCCACGTTTTGTGAGCGAATTGCCACGATGAGCTCATCGGCAGAAGTGATCTCTCTTCCGTTGAACTCTGTGATGATGTCCCCGGACTTGAGGCCTGCCTTCTCCGCAGGACCACCTTTAGTAATCGCATCTGCTGATTTAGCTATGAGGGCGCCTTTACCCGAATAGTTCATTTCAACTGATACTCCAATTACTGGGTACGTTGCCTTCCCGTTCTTAATCAATTGCTCTGCTGTTTTACGAGCTTGATTGATTGGAATCGCAAAACCTAAACCAATGGAGCCAGTGCGAGAATTTAAGGTTGTCCCTAGCGTTGCAATTGCAGAGTTGACTCCAATAACGGCCCCCGTCGCATCGACAAGTGGGCCTCCAGAATTTCCTGGGTTAATTGCAGCGTCAGTTTGAAGTGCATTGATAAATGAATTATCTGATTCGGATTCTCCCGCTGTAACTGCGCGATTTTTTGCACTAATAATTCCAAGCGTGACAGTACCTGTAAGCCCTAATGGTGAACCAATTGCAATTACAGAATCACCAACTGCAATTTTGTCACTATCTCCAAATTGCAACGCTTTCAGCCTCACACCTGAAATTTTCAAAACCGCTAAATCGTAAGAATTATCTCGACCCACAACTTTTGCAGAATACTCTGACCCATCATTGAGTCGGACAGAGATGGAACCGCCACTCAAGACTGAGGCTGCAATAACGTGATTGTTGGTCAAAATGTAACCAGCGCTATCGATTACAAATCCAGATCCTGTAGATCCACCATTATTTGCAGTAGCCTCGATTGAAACCACTGATGGCAAAACCCTCTGAGAAATTTCAGCAACTGAGCCAACAGGTCGTTCAATAGTAGAAGTGGATTTAACAAGGTTGACTGAACGGCCGAAAAGTGAGCCTGTAGAAGAGGCTGCAAAAGTTCCTGCAATCAATCCAACGACGATTGCTAGGACGATTGCAGACTTCAAGGAAATCGAACGATTAATGCCTCTGGTGCTCGGTGCCGTCCACCATGGACCGTCATTGAATTCACTCACTTAATTCTCTCCGTAACAGAAACTTCACGTGGATATCTTGCTACAACTTGGTGGCGAGTAACAATCCATCGCCTACAGGAACGAGTGACGTGACCCAAGATTCTGTATCAGCCTTTATAGTTTTGCCAGCTTCGCGAAGCGCAACAGTCTTCGGGTCTCGTTGTGCGGGATCTGGCACCTTGCCACCACCAAAGAAATTATCAACGACGAAAACTCCTCCGCTACGCAGAATTCTGTGCGCTTCGGATATCGCGAAACTCAAGTCTTCTGGATTGTGTCGGAAAACTACAAGATCGTAGGCACGATCGGTAAGTTTCGTCATTACATCCATCACTGAATTGGTAATTAACCTAAATCGTGACTGCTCAATCTCTGCATCCGCAAGGGCAAGTTTTGCAATAGAAGTATGTTCCATCTCATCATCTATAGAAGTCAATGTTCCACTTGCAAGCATCCCTTCAAGCAACCACAAAGACCCGACTCCAGAACCTGTGCCGATTTCTACTACTGATTGAGCTTTTATTTGATGTGCCAGCTGTCTCAGGTATGCACCTGCTCCTTGGGATACATCTACGACGCCATTTTCAGCACCTCGCGCACGTGCTGCTTGCTTAACAGAATTTTCAAGAATAAAGGTCTCTGCATAGAGATGTGGATCGATATTCATGAGACAGACAATATCCAATCGATGAACAATCGCACGCCGAAACCGGTTCCGCCCTTAACATTTTCTCCAGAATCAGTTTCACTTCGACCAGGACCTGCAATATCAAGGTGTACCCATCGTGAATCTCCAACAAAGTGCTCGAGGTAGAGAGCGGCAGTGACAGAGCCAGCTGAATAGTCTCCTTTATCAGCTGCATGATTAAGATCTGCAACATCACTTTCTAATGAATCCATGTAGTCATCGACCAGCGGCATATGCCATACGCGTTCGCCACTGGATTCACCAACAGCTACGAATTGTTGTGCAAGCTTTTTATCCCTTGAATATAGGGCTCCGTATTGGCGACCCAAACCAAGGGTTGCTGATCCTGTCAGAGTTGCAATGTCGATGAGGTAATCAGGTTCGAGATTTTCGACGGCATAAGCAAGGCCATCTGCAAGAACTAACCGACCTTCGGCATCTGTATTAATGATTTCCACAGTAGTACCGCCGTACTGAGTTATCACATCTGATGGCCGTTGAGCTGTTCCCGAGAGCGCATTCTCTGCGCACATCATCAAAACTGTAACTCGAACGAGAGGCTGTAATTCTGGAAGTGCACTAATTGTGGCAAGAGCTGCAGCTGCGCCAGCCATATCACTCTTCATCGCAGTCATGGATTCATATGGTCGTTTGAGAGAAACACCACCCGTATCAAATGTAATTCCTTTACCGACAATCACAATGTGAGGAAGCGTGGCAGCTGCAGTTGCTTTTAGGCGAGGAATATATGAGAGCTCAATAAATCGAGGTCCTGGGTTTGGAGATGAATTACCTACTGCGCGCAATCCACCGAATTTGTTTAGCTCTTTTCCTGAGAGAACTTTAATTGCTAATCCTTTTTCATCGGCAATCTTCTTTGCCTCCTGCGCCATCCAGAGAGGATTCTTGATATTCGAAGGTGTGTGGATTAAATCTCTCGCAGTGTAGAGAGCTTCTGCAATAACTGATGCACGGTTGACAATGTCTTTTTCAACTGTTGCGATGGCAATAGTAGGAATCTCAGCAGTCTTTTCTGTCTTTAGATTCCACGAATATGCTCCTAGAAGCGCAGAAATTCCATGAGCTTTAATCTGATCTTTACCTTCTGCACATAATGAAACTACTTCGATAGCTTTCCCGCGAATCTTCTTTCCAATTGCCGCACCAGCTGTACGAAATGAAGCAAGGCTCTCATCTCCTAGTCCGACAAGATATAGACGATCTACTTGTGAGTCCGAATGCAGAACAGGAATCTCGTAAATCTCTCCGGCTTTAGCAGAAGGAGAAAAGAATGAGACTTCATCAACAAGATTAACTTCGAAAAACTTTTGAAGAGAGTTCAGTAATTTCTTGCTGCCAGAAAAAGAGATAATCCCATCTTCTGATTTTGTGAAACCAAGTGCAAGAACATCTGCCCCAACGACGGATTCCAGCTCGGGAGCAACTGCGCGAAGAATTTCTAAATCCGCTCTACTTCTTGATCAGAGCGACAGCGGCTTCAAGAGCAGCGCTGAGGTTATTTGCTTCCTGAGGATTGAGTTCGACTACTAGTCGTCCTCCGCCTTCCAGAGGAATTCGCATGACGAGGGAGCGCGCTTCCTTTGTGACTTCCATAGGTCCATCACCAGTACGAGGTTTCATTGCTGCCATGGTGGGGACTCCTTGTGAGCTAGCGGACGGATGCGTGAAGCGAGGGATAAGTATCTCGCAGAATCAGCCCGAGGTGAAATCGAGGGATTTACATGCCCAAAAACGCGGTGAGGCGCTTCTTTCCGCTATCGATGACTGCAAGAACTGATTTCTCTGGAACAGAGAGCAAATCTGCTATCTCTTGACTGCTCTTAGACCGTAAGTAATGCAGTGTCAGAATTATTCGTTCTTCTTCTGGCAGTGAGGCGAGCAACTGTGCCAAGGTTTGAGGGTTGCTCATATTTCTAAGATTACTCGGGTTTCAAAGATTACTCGATGCTTAGAGGAAAGAACGAGCAAATTTTGAGAGTGATATGCGAACTCCAGCATAAAGAAATGGCGCCACGAGTAGAAAAACTGCCCGTGGAGCCAAGATCGTTTCCGACCAATCAAATCGAGTGCGATGTGAATTCTCTTCGGTCAAAACGAAAGACCCCGAACCCTTTAGAAGATTTCCGTGATGCAGGACATCACAACGTGAGGGTTCCTCCCAGCGAGTCACAGTCATGAGATCAAGAAGGCCGGGTGATTTAATTCTTGGATAAAACTTATAGAGGGGTCCAGTAAATGCTGCAATTGAAGTGCCAACTCCAGATTTCTTTTCGGAAGTAACCCAGACTTTAGTCTGCAGCATCCACTCACCTTGAGAATTCCAATCTGCGATGCGGCGCCATACTTCAATGCGTGGAGCAGGAATCGAGAGTGAGATCGAAAGTTTATTCTCTCTCATGCTATTTCCGACCATGTGCTTTCGAAATTGCTTCCTCGGGCGTTGTCGTCCAATGAAGTAAATCGCGCATTCCAGGCTTTACAAATTTCTCTTCCTCAAGGTGTTCAACTAAATGATGAAGTGGCTCGTAAATTCCGAATGGATCAAGAATGATTACAGGCTTATCGTGGAACTTTAAGTAGCGCCCTACCCAAATTTCAAATAGTTCTTCAAGAGTTCCAAGGCCGCCCGGTAAGGTTATAAAGGCATCCGAAAGCTCTTCGATTTTCGCTTTACGAATTCGCATCGAATCAACCACAATCAATTCATCGCTCTCGTGATCCGCAAATTCGATATCAACTAATTTCTGTGGGATAACTCCGATGGTGCGTCCGCCTTTACTGCGCGCGCCCCTGGAAATAGCGCCCATTGCAGAAATATGGCCTCCACCAGAAACTAGTTCGGCGCCGCTTTCGGCAATCCCTGCTCCCAGTTCGAAGGCGAGATCAATGTATTTCGAATCAATCGAAGGTGATGAGGAGCAAAATACTGCGATGCGCATGATGCACAGGATAGGGGTTAGGCTTAGAACATGTCTTCTTTAGCTCACGGCCATGGAATCGCAACCCTGTCGGGTACAACTGTGCTCGATGTCTGGTTTCCTAACCCATCCTTAGGTGCACTCACCGGTAATCCGGATGCATCCTTGTCAGCGCTTATCGGAAAAGATGACGTGCGGAATGTTCGCAAAGAAATTGTCTCTGTCGAAATAGATTTAACTTCTGCTCCAAAAGATGCAACTGATGCTTACTTGCGTCTTCACTTGCTATCGCATCGTGTTGTAAAACCACACGGTCAGTCTCTTGATGGAATTTTTGGATTACTCGCCAATGTTGTCTGGACCTCTGCAGGACCGTGCGCTCTAGATGATTTCGAGATGACGCGCGCTCGGCTAAAGGCACACTTCGGACATGTAACAGTCTACGGAGTAGATAAGTTTCCGCGAATGGTTGATTACGTTGTTCCTAGCGGTGTCCGTATTGCAGATGCTGATCGAGTTCGTTTGGGCGCATACCTTTCAACTGGCACAACTGTGATGCACGAAGGGTTTGTTAACTTCAATGCAGGAACTCTCGGTACATCAATGGTTGAAGGTCGAATCTCTGCAGGTGTAGTCGTAGGTGATGGAACGGATGTAGGTGGTGGTGCTTCAATTATGGGCACGCTCAGCGGCGGTGGGAAAGAAGTTATCTCTATCGGCGAAAAATGCCTCCTTGGTGCTAATTCAGGACTTGGAATTTCACTTGGAAATAACTGCGTCATTGAAGCTGGTACTTACATAACTGCAGCATCGAAAATAACATTGCCGGATGGAGAAGTTGTAAAGGCCGGAACTCTTTCAGGTGCACATAATGTGTTATTCCGGCGCAACTCACTTACAGGCGGATTAGAAGTCGTCGCACGTACTGGCACATGGGGTGGGCTGAACTCAGTTCTTCACGCTAACTAAGCGACAAACTAACCAAGATTGAAGTATGGAGAAGGAATCTTCGCTCTACTTCTAAATGTATCTCCGCGCAATAATTTGGTAGAACCATTACTTGAGGTACCTTTTATGTAAGTCACTGCTCCAGCAGAATTTCTCGAAATAATCTCGAGTGTGACAATATCCGCTAGAAGAAATGCTTTTGCTAATATTTCTTGAGTTGCAGAAGCTTTCCATTGTGCAAATCGAGGATTCAACTTGGGATCTAAGCCTGCGGGATCTGCCACTGATTGCGTATAGGGAGTTGCCTGGCCCCACGCATCAAATGTCGTTTGAGTAGCACCGCCAGATGACGAAGAGTAAAAAGCTTGAATTGGTTTGCCTTGATGTAACACCGCGAGGCTGGTTGATGTATCAACATTAGTTCTTTGAACCGCTGCCTTCCACAACTTTCCGATTTTTGGTTCTGCCTCTTTCGAGAAGCCAACAAAATTTTGGTCTCCAATATGTGAATACACATGGCAATCGCAGACACTTCTAATGCTGCCAATTTTGGCTAGCGCATATGAGCGAGCTGCAATCGCTTGCGCTTCAAGTACGGCAGCTGGCCACGCAGATGAGACTTCACTTATCCCCCACAAATATTCGTCATGAATTGAAAGTGAATTAGTTACCTCTAGGGCTCCGCGTACAACTTTCACTTGTATCTGGCCATACTTATATCGGACCGGTTTTCCTGGTCCAAAGAAAGTTAAAATCGTATTTGGAGCTCCCCAACGCACAGTGAGAACTCTTCCTTTTACTGCACCAATAGCAACAGTGTTCCCCTCAACCGCAAATATCGCAGCTGTCTGGGGAGAAATAGTAAGTGCAGGTACAGCAGTTACTGCTGCCGGGACATCCCCAACAAAAACATCTATTTTAGAATTCAGTTGTGTCGTTGACACTGAAAAGGTTTTTAAGGCTGTTCCAATGTTTACTCTAATTGTGTGCGTATCAACCACTGGCGCAACAACTACATCTTTGTAGTAATAGGTGAGTATCGCCGTCGCACTTTCGCCAGCTACAGCTTTCGCTTTAGCGCCTATTTGGCTCATTCCCACACCATGTCCATACCCTGAACCGGTAAATGCAAAACTCGCAGGTACTTCGGCAGCTGCAAATGGGGTTTGCGAAAACACAAGTACGGAAGAGAAAAGAATCACGGCTAATTTATTCATGATTCGTAACTCACTCAGAAGGAACAAGAGATTTAGGCGAGGTAATGAAGCCTGCTCCCCACGCAAAGTGCATAGTGGGTATTACTGTCAACAGAATTACGAACTCAAGAAAAGATGATGCAATTTTGGTTGATGCAATTAGGACAAAAGATGCATAAATGCCAGCTGGGATTAGAAAGATGCCAGATAGAAAAGTTCCTAGCAGTAGGGAAGCTACAAATCCCACAAGTGCAACCGGTGGAGCCAAGTATCGATAATTTATTGTTCCGGGATGCCTTCTAGATACTACGCGGCGCCATCGCCCATATTCAAAGTATTGTTTTGCTAACGCCTTAATCGTCGAACGAGGGCGATAAATAACTTCCAACCGTGGATCGAAATAAACAATGCCACCTTTTTCGCGCAATCTAAAGTTTAGCTCCCAGTCTTGAGCCCGCGTAAAGCGTTCATCGAAACCGCCAATTGCCAAGAGTGCTTCACGACGAAATGCACCTAAATAAACTGTATCCACCGCACCAGCTTGACCACCAGTGTGAAATCTCGATGCACCTACTCCGAATGGGCTTCGCATCGCACCTGCAACGGCATTCTCAAAACGAGTTGTTCCGTCAGCTGCCATCATGCCGCCAACATTGACAGCACCCGTTGAGTTTAGAATTTCTACAACGAGTGCAATGTAGTTTGATGGTATTTGTGCATGACCATCAACTCTGACCACTACAGGGCTTTGAGATTTTTTAAGCGCTAGATTTAATCCAGCGGCAGTTCTTCCTGTCGGGCTTTGAACAATGACGACGCGTGAATCCGCCTCTGAAAGTTTCTTTGCAATCGCTGCCGTGTGATCACGTGAAGGGCCAATTGCCAAGATAACTTCAAGTGGACCTTGATAATTCTGAGAAAGAATTGAAGTTACTGCGCTTTCCAAATGAGATTCTTCATTGAGGACCGGAAGAATCACACTGACAGAAGGGTGCGGTGAGCCAATTAACCCTTGTATTGGTGTCGCCATAACCCCTCCACGCTATCGTCCAAGTACCCTACGGATGTGAAAACACGTCGTGCGATTCGGATAATAACAACACTCTCTGTGAGTATTGTGATTCTCGCATCGATCTCCTGGCTTGGATTAGGTCAAGTCAGCGGGCAAATTTCTAGGATTAGTGTATTTGGTGATCTTAAGGACCGCCCGGAGAAAACTTCACGGGCAATTAATTATCTCGTTGTGGGTTCTGATTCACGTGAAGGTCTCACCCAGGCACAGATTAAGAAATTAAGAGTTGGCAGCACGGCAGTTGCTGCTGGCGGACGGTCAGACACCATGTTCTTAGTGCATATTAGTAAAAGCCGCGATGCAGCCTTCATTGTCTCCCTCCCGCGTGACACATTGGTACAGGTACCTGCACACATTAGCCAAGATGGAACTAGGGATATTCCTGAGAAACCAGGCAAGCTCAATGCAGCTTTCGCTTTTGGTGGAGCGCCACTTCTTATTCAAACAATTGAAGCAAAAACCAATCTTCAAATAGATCACTACATTGAAATAAACTTTGCAGGATTTACTGGCGTAGTCGATGCACTTGGTGGAATAGAGGTCTGCTCCAAAGTTCCAATTAACGATCCGAAGAGTTATCTAGTTCTTAGTGCAGGAACGCACTTACTCGACGGGCTAGAAGCGCTGAAGTATGTGCGTACTCGAGTTTTTGATGGCCGTGGAGATATTGGGCGCATGGAACGTCAGCAACAGTTCGTCAATGCAGTTGTGCGCAAGGCCACAAGCTCTGGAACTCTTCTTAATCCAGTTAAACTCGCAAAATTCTATAACGCAACTATTTCAACGGTGAAAATGGATGAGGGAGTAGATAAGAATGACCTTCTTACTCTTGCAAAACAGTTAAGGAATCTCTCATCAGGCAATATTCGCACTCTCACTGTGCCGCTCTCAGATCCAAATGCCAGAGTTGCTGGGGTTGGGTCGGTCGTAGTTTGGGATGAAGAATTAGCTGCTGACCTTTGGACTCGAATTAGAAATGATCAAGCTCTTATTGACGTCGTGAAGCCTTCGCCA
>CAESAB010000003.1_pt1 | contig 52330 bp, 44 predicted proteins | sample 7263531 | NCBI WGS metagenome assembly CAESAB01 (sample SAMEA6814095, study PRJEB35770) | freshwater metagenome | biome: Freshwater; feature: Freshwater reservoir; material: water | place: Czech Republic | collected 2017-05-23 | depth 30m m
ATAGAACGATGTTTGCACCAGATGACTTGATCTTTGCAACAACTGATGACCAGTCTGCAGTCTTCTGAGCAACTGAGTCTGTTCCAACGATTGTGCCAAGCTTCTTAGCTGTTGGTGTTACGTCGTTCTTGATAAGTGGAGCACCGTATGGTGACTGATCGTCAACCAAGAAGTACTTAGGATCCTTAACTCCGCTTGCGCCGTAACGTGCAAGTGCTGGACCCTGGAATGAGTCGTTAGCAACAACGCGGTGGAACACTGGGAAGCCGTTTGACTTTGATTTACGGTTTGTAAGGTCAACAGCAGAAGCTGATGGTGCAACCATTGTTAGGCCAGCAGCCTTGTATGCAGGGAATGAGTTACGAGCTTCACCAGAACATGCTGTTCCGATAACGCCAATAATTGCCTTATCTGCAGCAACACCAGGAGCTACGTTTGCAGCAACTGTTCCGTCGCACTGTGCGTCAGCCTTAACAAGCTCAATCTTTGTCTTTGGGTTTGTGCGGTTGTACTGATCAATAGCCCAGATAGCACCTGGAATCTGATCCTGACCAAGCGCAGCAGCTCCACCTGTAAGTGGGCCCATGTATGCAAGCTTTACTACCTTCTTTGTTGCTGCGTTCGCTGGTGCTGTTGCAACTGCACCAAGTGCAAGTGTTGCAGCAGCGGCAATTGCGAAGCCGCTTACGATCTTCTTGTTCATGTATTGCCTTCCTGTTTTGTCTTTCATGTGTCCCGGGACAGGGAAGCCGCAATGGTAATGCTCAACCCCTAGTTGAGACAAGACAGAAAGGTCCTAATTCGCGCGTGGGAGGTTACTTTTTGATTACGAAAATGAGCAGTTTTGGCCTATTTATCGAGTGCGGCCTCTGGGGAGATGACGGCTTGGGCGACCTCTTTCATAGTCAATCTACGGTCCATGGCAGCTCGTTGAATCCATGAAAATGCTTCGGGTTCTGAGAGGTTGAGGGCTTTCATCAATATTCCCTTTGCTCTGTCGATGATTTTTCTTGTTTCAAGGCGTTCGTGAAGGTCTGCGACTTCCTCGGCAAGTGACCGCATTTGGGTATGTCTGCTGATTGCGATTTCAATTGCTGGAACTAAATCCCCGATTGTAAATGGCTTAACAACATATGCCATGACACCAGCATCTCGCGCGCGATCGACAAGTTCTCGCTGGCTAAATGCAGTGAGCATTAATACAGGTGCAATGGAAATGATTTTCTCTGCTGCTGAAATTCCATCAAGAACTGGCATCTTTACATCGAGAATTGCCAGATCTGGTTGATGTTCTGTTGCAAGAGCAATTGCTTCTTCACCGTTAGTTGCTTGTGCGATGACGTGATAACCGGCTTCTTCCAACATCTCAACTAAATCCATACGAATCAGAGCTTCATCCTCGGCAACGAGAATGCGCACCGGCGATTTCGTTGTTGCATCTTTGCTCATGTGCCTCGAGTCGGATTCGAACCGACACTATGCAGTGTTTGAGACTGCCCTCTCTACCGTTGGAGTACCGAGGCGTACTCCCCTATCTTATGCGAAGACTTGGTCGTATGCGAAGACAGGGCTGTAATCGAAATTTAAGTTTAACGGTACGCAGCAACTACGCCGTTTACAGCATCGCCTACCCTGTGAACGCGCATCGCATTTGTAGAGCCTGGGATTCCCGGAGGCGAACCAGCGACAATCATTACTGCCTCACCAATTTCCGCGCGCTTTCCTTCAATGAGCATTTTATCTGCCTGTAGAACCATCTCATCAGTGTGCTTCACCATTGGTGTTACTAACGGCTCAACTCCCCACGAGAGAGAAAGGCGGTTGTAGGTTCCAATTTCTGGAGTGATTGCAATAATTGGAATTGGTGAACGAAGTCTCGAAATACGTCGTGCTGAATCCCCTGATTGCGTAAAAGTAACAAGGTACTTTGCACCAACGATCTGACCAACTTCTGCAGCCGCTTTAGTAATTGCGCCACCCTTTGTACGTGGGTTATTTGTTAATGGACGAATTCGATCGAGACCAAGTTCTTCAGTGCGTTCGATAATGCGGGCCATAGTTTCAACTGCTTGAATCGCAAATTCACCGATAGACGTTTCACCAGAGAGCATCAGAGCGTCTGCCCCATCCAGGACTGCATTTGCGCAATCGGTTGCTTCTGCGCGAGTAGGCGAAGAATTTGAAATCATGGAATCGAGCATCTGCGTAGCGACAATTACAGGTTTAGCTGCATCGCGAGAGAGTTCTACGCATCGTTTCTGGACCATCGGAACATCTTCAATCGGAAGCTCTACGCCAAGATCTCCTCGAGCAACCATGATGCCATCAAAAGCTGCAATGATTTCTACAAGATTATCAACTGCTTGCGGTTTCTCGATTTTAGCAATTACCGGAATGCGTATTCCAACTTCATCCATAATTGCATGGACATCACTTACATCTGCGGCGTTTCGCACAAATGAAAGCGCAATAAAGTCTGCACCGGCGCGAAGCCCCCAGCGGAGATCATCTTCATCTTTTTCAGACATTGCAGGAACAGATACAGCTACCCCAGGTAAGTTGATTCCTTTGTTATTGCTCACCACACCGGGTTGAATGCATTTTGTAATCACATCGTTGCCCTTGACTTCAATAACTTCGACAGTCACTTTTCCATCATCAATCAGGATGCGATCGCCAACTTTGCAATCTCCTGGGAGGCCTTTATATGTCGTTCCTACACGATCCTTTGTGCCTGCAACTTCATCGGTTGTGATTGTGAAGATATCTCCACGAGCTAGTTCATGGGGGCCATTTTCAAAACGTGCTAAACGAATCTTTGGACCCTGAAGGTCAACAAGGACTGCAACAGCTTTGCCTGCTTCTTTGGCTGCCGCACGCACATTATTGAGTCGAAGCTGGTGCTCTTCATAAGACCCGTGGGAAAGATTCAAGCGCGCCATATTCATGCCAGCTGCAATGAGTTCCTTCACTTTCTCTGGAGACTCAACTGCTGGACCCATGGTGCAAACTATTTTCGCGCGGCGCATATGACTACCTTATCTTTGCTTGTTGTGTACTAACCAGTTCTAAACGGTTAATGATCGGGTTGTTGGTTCAATCGGTGAATGTAGTTGAGTCTCTCCGGCAAGATAACGATCTACAGCTGCAGCAGCAGAACGGCCTTCTGCAATAGCCCAGACAATGAGTGATTGGCCACGACCAGCATCACCAGCGACGAAAATTCCTTCTTCTGAAGATTGGAAATTTTCATCTCGTTTAATATTTCCGCGCTCATCAAGTGCTACTTCTAGCTGATCGATGAGTGCTGATTTTTCTGGTCCAGTGAATCCCATTGCAAGAAATACGAAATCTGCAGGAATCTCTTTCTCTGTTCCAGGAACTGGTTCAAACTTACCGTTCTCGAACTTCGTTTCAATAATTTTCAGAGCCTTTAGGTTTCCATTTCCATCACCCACGAACTCTTGTGTGCTTACAGAAAAGACTCGATTATCAAGTTCTTCGTGTGCACTAGAAACGCGGTAAATCATTGGGTACGTTGGCCAAGGTTGTGCAGATGGACGCTCTTCAGTTGGGCGAGGCATGATTTCTAGTTGAGTAACACTTGCAGCTCCTTGGCGAACTGAAGTGCCAAGACAATCTGCACCAGTATCTCCGCCACCCAGAATCACAACGTGCTTTCCGGCAACATTGATAGGCGGTTCTTTAACTTCACCAAGTGCTTGCTTATTGCCCCATGGTAGAAATTCCATCGCTTGATAAACACCTTTATTATCGCGACCAGGAATTGAAATATCGCGCCACTGTGTAGCGCCAATAGATAAAACGATTGCATCGTACTTAGTACGCAACTGAGATCCTGTCAGATCAACTCCGACATTTACACCTGGGCGGAATCGAGTTCCCTCTTGTTCCATCTGTGTAAGTCTGCGATCTACGATGTGCTTCTCCATTTTGAACTCTGGAATTCCGTAGCGAAGTAGACCGCCAATTTTTTCTGCGCGCTCATAGACAGCGACTGTATGGCCGGCGCGAGTAAGTTGTTGTGCTGCTGCGAGACCTGCTGGTCCAGAACCGATAACAGCAACGGTTTTACCTGAGAGACGATCTGGCGCGAGCGGTTTGACGTTATTTGCATCGAAGGCTTCTTCAATTGTGCGAAGTTCAATCTGCTTAATTGTGACTGCATCGCGGTTGATACCGACAACGCAAGCAGTTTCGCACGGTGCTGGGCAGAGACGACCAGTAAATTCTGGGAAGTTATTGGTTGCGTGAAGACGATCGATTGCTTCGTTCTTATCCCCGCGCCACATTAAGTCATTCCACTCGGGAATGAGATTTCCTAGCGGGCACCCAGAGTGACAGAAAGGAATTCCACAGTCCATGCAGCGCCCTGCTTGCTTCTGCAAGTGCTCGATGGATTGCGGTTCATAGACTTCACGCCAATCTTGAATACGCACATCAACTGGGCGCCTCTTAGGAGTCTCTCGAGGAGTATTCATAAATCCTTTTGGATCAGCCATTTGCTGCAACCTCCATTATGTATTCATCCACTGGTAAGCCTTCGCGGTTAGCTTTCTCAATTGCTTCAAGAACTCGGGCGTAGTCACGCGGCATAATCAGTGAGAATCTCGACAGTTGTGCATCCCAATTCTTCAAGAGATTATCGGCAACGACCGAACCTGTTTCAACATAGAAGGAAGAAACTAGTCCACGCAATATTTCTTTCTGATCTGCTGGGACTGCAAGTACATCCACCATTTCAGCATTGACAACAGCTGTGTCAAGGTCGAGCACGAATGCGCGACCACCTGACATGCCTGCTGCAATGTTTCTCCCAGTGCGACCAAGAATTACTACGGTTCCACCAGTCATGTATTCGAGTGCGTGATCACCGACACCTTCAACGATTGCTATAGCTCCTGAGTTTCGAACACAGAACCGCTCACCAGCGAGACCTCTGATGAAGATTTCTCCCGAGGTGGCGCCATAACCGATAACGTTTCCAGCAATCACATTCTGCTCTGAAACAAATGTTGCCTTCTCATCTGGTCGAACAACAACGCGTCCACCTGAAATGCCCTTTCCAACGTAGTCATTGGCATCTCCGTAGAGACGAAGTGCAAGTCCTTGGGGAATAAATGCGCCCAATGATTGTCCAGCCGAACCGTGAAGTGTCACATCGATAGTTCCAGCAGGAAGTCCCACTGCGCCATACCGACGAGTGATTTCTGCACCCAGCATTGTTCCGACTGTGCGGTTGACGTTGCGTACGGGAAGATCGATACGTACCGACTCACCTTTTTCAAGTGCTGCCTTGGAAAGATCGATTAATTGATTATCAAGTGCTGCAGTTAAGCCATGATCTTGCGTAGTGGTGTTGTGCAACGGTGAATCAACTTCTGGTCGCACAAGGAGTGGCGAGAGATCGAGCCCACTTGCTTTCCAATGGTTAACAGCGTCCCGTGTATCGAGATATTCCACGTGACCAATTGCTTCTAAGAGCGTTTTGAAACCAAGTGATGCCAAGATTTCTCGAACTTCTTCGGCAATGTATTCAAAGAAAGTTTCTACAAATTCTGGCTTGCCTGTGAACTTCTTACGCAGCTCAGGGTTCTGTGTTGCGACACCAACAGGGCATGTATCTAAGTGACATACGCGCATCATGATGCAACCAGAAACAACTAGTGGAGCTGTAGCAAATCCGTATTCCTCGGCACCAAGTAGAGCTGCGATAACGACATCGCGGCCTGTCTTTAACTGACCATCCGCCTGCACGACGATTCTGTCGCGTAATTTATTGAGTAGAAGAGTCTGTTGAGTCTCAGCTAAGCCGAGCTCCCATGGTGCACCTGCATGCTTGAGTGATGTCAGTGGAGATGCTCCGGTACCGCCATCATGACCAGAAATAAGCACCACATCAGCATGTGCCTTAGATACACCTGCAGCAACGGTTCCAACACCAACTTCGGCAACCAGTTTTACGTGAACGCGCGCATCCTTATTTGCATTCTTTAAATCGTGGATGAGCTGCGCTAAGTCTTCGATTGAATAAATATCGTGATGAGGAGGCGGTGAAATTAGTCCTACACCCGGAGTCGAATATCGTGCCTTAGCAACCCATGGATAAACCTTGTACCCAGGAAGCTGTCCACCTTCACCAGGCTTTGCACCCTGTGCGATTTTGATTTGAATATCTGTTGCGTTAATCAAGTAATTACTTGTTACTCCAAAACGCCCCGAAGCAACTTGCTTAATAGCACTCTTCTTCGAGTCACCGTTAGGCATTGGAATAAATCGTGCAGGATCTTCTCCGCCTTCACCTGTATTGGATTTGGCTCCAAGACGGTTCATTGCGATAGCGAGAGTCTCGTGCACCTCTTGAGAAACTGAACCGTAAGACATTGCTCCGGTAGAGAAGCGTTTCACAATCTCTGAAATTGGTTCTACTTCGTCGATAGAAATTGGCGCGCGTTCGCCCTCTTTAAACTTAAAGAGTCCTCGAAGAGTCATGAGCGTCTTGCTCTGGTCATTAACCTGATCTGTGTAACGCTTAAAGATGTCATAACGCTTATTGCGTGTTGAGTGCTGCAAGGCGAAAACTGTCTCAGGGTTAAAAAGATGTGGTTCGCCATCACGTCGCCACTGGTATTCGCCACCTACTGCAAGTCGCTTCGCACCAGGAATTTCTCCGCCGACTGGATATGCAAAGTGATGGCGCTTAATTGTCTCTTCAGCAATCACATCGAGATCAACGCCACCTAAGCGAGATGTGGTGCCCACGAAGAACTCGTCGACAACATTCTGCGCAATACCAATTGCTTCAAAAACCTGCGCTCCGGTATAGGAAGCGATAGTTGAGATGCCCATCTTCGACATTACTTTCAGCACACCTTTACCTAACGCCTTGATGACGTTACGTACTGCCTTTTCTGGAGTAATTCCAGTAATGACTCCTTGATTAACTAAATCTTCAGCAGTCTCCATTACAAGGTACGGGTTAACCGCAGCTGCGCCATATCCAATGAGAAGTGCAACATGGTGCACTTCTCTGACATCGCCTGCCTCTACAACGAGGCCTACCTTTGTGCGAGTCTTTTCTCGAATCAAATGGTGATGCACTGCAGCTGTCAGAAGTAATGAAGGAATTGGGCAATCTTCTGCATCGCCATCACGATCAGAGAGAACAATGACGCGCGCACCTTCGGTGATCGCATCGGAGACTTCCTTTTTAATTTCTTCAAGACGCTTACGTAGAGTGTTGCCATCGCCAGTTACTGGGAAAAGACCACGCACTACATATGACTGAAGCCCTGGATAGTCGTCATCAGCGTTAACGTGAATTATCTTCGCAAGTTCATCATTATCGATAACTGGAAATGCAATAGAGATTTGCTTACAGGACTCTGGGCCAGGATCGAGCAAATTATGCTCTGGACCAATTGATCCACCAAGGCTTGTTACCAACTCCTCGCGAATTGCATCAAGCGGTGGATTTGTCACTTGAGCAAATAGCTGAGTGAAATAATCAAATAGTAGGCGCGGCTTAGCAGAGAGTGCTGCAATTGGAGTATCGGTTCCCATAGAACCAAGTGCTTCTCCCCCGCCTTTTGCCATTGGGGTCACAAGAATCTTGATTTCTTCCTCTGTATATCCGAAAGCTTTCTGTCTGCGTATTACAGATTTGTGCGGATAAATAATGTGCTCACGTGAAGGAAGATCGGAAAGTTTGATCATTCCATCTGCAATCCACTTTCCATACGGTGCAGACTCTGCCAATGAATCCTTGATCTCATCATCTTCAATAATGCGACCAGCTTCGATATCTACTAAGAACATCTTTCCTGGTTGCAAACGTCCCTTACGAACAATCTTCTCTGCTGCGAAGTCAAGAACTCCAACTTCGGATGCAAGAACAACAATGCCATCATCTGTTACCCAGAAGCGAGATGGACGAAGTCCGTTGCGATCAAGTACTGCGCCTACTTGGTGACCATCGGTAAATGTCACACACGCTGGACCATCCCATGGCTCCATTAATGATGCGTGGAATGCATAGAAGTCGCGACGCTTGGCAGACATTGTTGCGTGGTTCTCCCAAGCCTCGGGAATCATCATCAACACTGCATGTGGAAGTGAACGACCACCGAGATAGAGAAGTTCTAGAACTTCATCGAAAGAAGCTGAATCAGAACCTGACATTTCAACAATCGGAAAAAGTCTCTTTAAGTCCCCACCGATGAGATCGCTTGCTAATAAAGATTCACGTGCGCGCATCCAGTTACGGTTTCCCTTAACTGTATTGATTTCACCATTGTGTGCGATGAAGCGATAGGGGTGGGCCAGCGGCCATGATGGAAATGTGTTGGTAGAAAAACGTGAGTGCACGAGTGCAAGTGGTGAAACAACGCGAACATCGCTGAGGTCTGGGAAGAATTCTTCGAGCTGACCAGTAGTAAGCATTCCCTTGTAGACAATTGTTTGGGATGAAAGCGAAGGAAAATACAGATCGAGGGTGTGCTCTGCACGCTTACGTAGAGCAAACACTAAACGGTCAAGCACAATTCCAGACTCATTATTCTTTCCAGCAACAAAGAGTTGTTCGAACTTTGGCATGACAGAAAGTGCAGTCTTGCCCAGCGATTTCGAATTAACTGGGAGCTCGCGCCAACCAAGAACTGTAAGTCCTTCTTCATTTGCAAGTTTTTCAATATCAGCACGAACTTCGGCGCCCTGGGCAATAAATGCAATTCCTGTTGCATATGAGCCCTCAGTAGGAAGTTCAAATTTAGTTTCTGCACGATAAAAGGCATCCGGAACACGAATCAGAATTCCAGCACCATCACCACTATCTGGTTCAGCACCTGAAGCACCACGATGTTCAAGATTGCGAAGTGCGGTGAGAGCTTTTTCAACAATGTCGTGAGTGGCAATTTTATTTAGGGTAGCAACCATCGCAACGCCGCATGCATCGTGTTCTTGAGCAGGATCGTAGAGTCCCTGCGCTGCGGGGTAATTAGATGAAAGTGCCATAACCCGTTGTCCTTTTTATTTGAATTGCAAAGGGACAACATTGGCCCGACTAGATATGTGTTACTGGAGAAAGGGTAGCAAGGGGGTGGGCTAGATGCCACTCACATGCAAAGCTTGCCCGATTCCCGCAGTGATGGTCATGCCTAAAATGCCGCCGCCGATGACGCGCAAGGTAGGGACCATAATCTTCGAACCAGCAATGCGCGCACTGATTACGCCGGTGGCAAGCAGGCCGAGAATAGTGAAGATGACAATACTTGTGGCTGCGGCGCCGGGAGTTGGCGCAAAGGCTCCAGCAAAGGGAATCAATCCGCCAGCGGTAAATGAGAGCGCTGAAGCAATAGCTGCTTGGACAGGGCGTGCTTTGGAATGTGGATGTTGACCAAGTTCATCGCGTAGATGCGCTTCAAGAGGATCTCTCTTATGCATCGCTTCAACAACTTGTACCGCAAGTTCACGTGATAGTCCGCGTTGAATATAAATATGAACAAGTTCTTCAAATTCGCCTTCAGGATCGATCGCTAAATGTTGAATCTCTAGCAAGCGATCAGACTCTTCAATGTCATTTTGCGAACGAACTGAAACGTATTCACCAACTGCCATAGACATGGCACCGGCTGCAATGCCTGCTGCACCTGCTGTTACTAGGAAACTTTGTTCGCCTGCTCTTGCCGCTGCGACACCAATCATTAAACTTGCAGTAGAAACCAATCCATCATTTGCGCCAAGTACTGCAGCACGCAACCATCCAGCGCGGTGAGTGCGGTGATGCAAATTGCGCTGATAGACATCTTCTAAAGCCATATCCGAAGCCTACCGCGAGGTACGGGAAATCTTCAGGAGGGCAGCGATAGCGCCTGCCACAGCAAGGATTGCAACGTACTGGTTAAGACGTAATCCTGCCCATTCATGCGCACGATCTATGCGAATGCTTTCGATGATAAATCGTCCTAGCGCATAGAGAAGTACATACTGTGAAAAAATAGTTCCTGGTTGTCTTCGGTTGCCAAGTGCAATCAAAATTGCTGCAATTAGGAAGCACCATATGGATTCATAGAGAAATGTTGGATGGAACGTTCCAAATGATTCAAAGCCACTTGGTCTGGCATATTCTGGAATCTCCAGCGCCCATGGAGCGTTCAGTGGTCTGCCGAATAACTCAGCGTTAAACCAATTTCCCCAACGTCCTATACCTTGAGCAATCAGTAGGCCAGGTGCAACTGCATCTGCAAAGATAAGAAAAGATGGTAACTCCTTCTTCTTTGCAATGTGACGGTAAGAAAAAAACGCGGCGATTACACCTACAGCTATGGCTCCCCAAATTCCCAAACCACCATTCCAGATTTTTACAATGTCGAAAAGGTTTCCAGCGCGACCAAAATAATCTTCCGGTGTTGTCACTACGTGATACAGGCGTCCACCAATTACTCCGGCAGGTACTGCATAGATTGCGACGTCAGCTACGACACCTTTGCCATTTTCGGTATGCGCACAGAATCGTTTAGTGCCAAGACAAATCGCTGCAGCTACTCCTGCAATGATGCAGAGAGCATAGAAGTGAATGGTGAAAGGGCCAATTTCCACCGCTGAAGTTGTCGGCGTGGGAATTGCAAAGCGCAAGAATTATCCGCGCTCTACTGCAGCTTTAAACAAATTGCGATCGTAGTAGTCGTTGCCACGATTGAGCTCTTTGCCGTTGATAAACACTGTCGGAGTTGAATTCACATTCTTCTTTGCACCTTCAGTCGCAACGTTTCCAACCCAATCCGCAAACTTGCCTTTGTTTACGCAGGTGGCGAACTTATCTGACGTGATACCGACAGATTTTCCGAATTCAGCAAGATTAGCGTTTGACCAAGCGCCAGAATTCTCTTTTGGTTGATTGACGTATAGCAATTTATGGAAATCAAGGAACTTGCCTTCATCGGCCGCGCATGCTGCTGCGTTTGCCGCTGCAATGGATTCTGGACCTAAGAATGAAAGGGTGTGATACACAACTGTTGCCTTCTTTTCAGCAATGAGAGATTCAAGATAGTCACCTTGTGCTGCTTCAAATTGTCCGCAGACTGGGCATTGGAAATCTTCATAAATATCGATAACCGGAACACCCGTAAGTTCGGCGTTGTATGTAATTCCATAACCATGTTTTGCTGAAGCAAAAGTTGGCACCGCGGCATCGCTCTTGGTCTGCTTCGAAAGAAGTGTTGGCACGAGCATTATGAGAACAACTCCCACGACAACTCCAATAACTAAGTTGCGAGTAAAATTGTCTTTTCCAGGTTGTTGCTTATTGCTCATCTTTGCTTTCCTTTTGGTCCGGGGTGTCGTGAGTGGCAAATTTATCTAGGGCAAATTTACTTTGTGGCAAGAGAAATAGGTAAATTCCCATGACGGCTAGCCCAAGATCACGCAAGAGTTTGGGCAAGTAGTTGGCAGTGCCAGGCTCAACTGGGCCTCCACCACCGAAGCAACCGCAATCAATCGAAAGTCCACGGGCCCAAGCCCATGAAATTCCAAATGAGAAGGCAAGCATCAGGACGGCTCCTGCTAATCCTATAAACCGGGTTCCTGCCCCGAGAATGAGAAGTATTCCCATTCCAATTTCTGCAAACGGCAAAACTATTCCCATAAAATTTGCAAAACCAACAGGTAGAAGCTCAAAGGCACGAACTGCCATCTGTGATTTATCAAGCTCTTGAAATTTCAGCAAACCGGCAGCGAGCAAGACTCCACCAAGTGTCAATCGAGAGATTAATCCGATCCATGGTTTCAACGCAGTCATCGTCCCTCACGAACTCCTAACGCAAGTTGTTCCGCTAATTCCTTTACAGCCTGTACACCTGCTGCTTCATCAGGTGCATCGATAATCTTATTGATAAATGCTGACCCAACAATGACGCCGTCAGCGTAACCTGCAACACCTTTTGCCTGTTCGCGAGTTGAAACTCCAAGCCCGACAGCCACTGGTGTGTCTGTGACTGACCGCACTCGGGCAACTAAATCTGGGGCGCCACTCGAGACAGCGGTACGTGTGCCAGTTACTCCCATCAAACTTGCTACATATACAAATCCGGAACATCGCGCAGTTACTTGGCCTAAGCGTGAATCAGTTGTGCTTGGAGCCACTACATAAATTGGATTGATTCCAATTTTTTCTACTGCAGCTTTCCAGTCGGAAGATTCTTCAATAGTGAGGTCTGGAGTGATGACGCCAGATCCACCATTGTCTGCAATAGATAGTGCAAATTTTTCAACACCGTACTTTTCTATCGGGTTCCAGTACGTCATGACAACTGCTGGAACACCTAAGTCGGTTGCATATTTCAGAGCATCGAAAACCTCTGCGGCGCCTGTACCTTGCGAAAGCGCTTTATCTGCGGCTGCTTGAATAGTGGGCCCATCCATAACTGGATCGCTATATGGAAAACCTATTTCGATTGCGTCAACTCCACCATCAACGAAAGCTTTGATGATTTTCTTGCAGCCTTCTTGGCTAGGAAATCCTGCCGGTATGTAGGCAATAAGTGCTGCACGATTCTCTGAACGTACTTTTACGAATAGCGATGCTAGTGGTGTCTGCATTTAAAGAGGAATTCCGAAGTACTGCGCAGCTGTTTGTACATCTTTATCCCCGCGCCCAGAAAGATTAATGAGAATGACAGCATTTGGTCCTAATTCTTTCCCAACCTGCATAGCTCCTGCCAATGCATGTGCAGTTTCGATAGCAGGAATGATTCCTTCGGTTTTTGAAAGAATCGAGAATGCTTCCATCGCTTGCGCATCTGTAATCGCACGATATTCAGCCCGACCGATGTCATGCAGATATGCATGCTCTGGTCCGACACCTGGATAATCAAGACCTGCCGAAATTGAATGAGACTCAATGGTCTGTCCATTTTCATCTTGCAATACGTACGTACGATTTCCATGAAGCACGCCAGGTGATCCACCAGTAATCGTTGCCGCATGGCGACCAGTTTCAACTCCGTCACCAGCTGCTTCTAAACCAATAAGGCGGACCTCACGATCTGAGATAAAGGGGTGGAAGATTCCTATTGCATTTGATCCGCCACCTACACAGGCAAGAACTGCATCAGGCAATCTTCCAGTGAGTTCTAAAACTTGTTCACGTGCTTCTTCACCAATTATCTTGTGAAAATCGCGAACCATAGATGGAAAAGGATGTGGACCAGCTACCGTACCTAATAGGTAATGTGTTGTTTCGACATTGGTAACCCAATCTCTCATCGCCTCGTTAATCGCATCTTTCAATGTTTTAGAGCCAGATGTCACTGGGATTACTTCTGCGCCTAACAACTTCATTCGTGCAACGTTGAGAGCTTGCCGCTTCGTGTCTTCTTCTCCCATGTACACAACACAATCCAGACCCATAAGCGCTGCTGCAGTTGCTGATGCAACTCCATGTTGACCTGCTCCGGTTTCTGCGATGATTCGTTTTTTGCCCATGCGTTTAGTAAGAAGTGCTTGTCCTAAAACATTATTAATCTTGTGACTTCCTGTGTGATTTAAATCTTCACGCTTCAAGATAATTCGAGCACCACCCGCGTGCTCAGCAAATCGTTTTGCCTCTGTGATGATGCTAGGTCGACCGGTGTATGTGCGGTGAAGTTCGGCTAGCTCTTCGATAAATACTGGATCAGTTTGCGCAGCAATTCGCGCAGCATCGAGTTCTTCGAGTGCACCAATGAGAGCCTCTGGAACAAATCGACCACCATAAGGACCAAAATGGCCAGCTAGTTCTTGCATGGTCGTCATGAGGCAAAGACTACCTGTGACCTAGCAACTCTTGCATGGCGGAAATTGGATCCCCAGATTTCACAAGAGCTTCCCCTACCAAAATCACACTCGCTCCGACGCTCTGGGCGAGTTCAACATCTATGTGCGTAGAAATTCCAGACTCTGCCACTCGAATAATCTCGGATGGGATTTCGGGGATGAGTTCGGAAAATGCCTGTGTATCCACCTCGAGGGTTTTCAAGTTTCTTGAATTAACGCCAATCATCCGTGGAGAAATTTCCATTGCACTTTCTAGTTCTTGCCCCGTATGGACTTCTACAAGCACCGACATACCTAATTCAGTTGAAAGATCGTAGAAATCTCTTAGTTGTGATTTAGACAGTGCAGCAACTATCAGTAGAACGATGTCAGCACCGTGCGCACGAGCTTCAAGGAATTGGTATTCATCAACCATAAAATCTTTACGCAATACAGGAATTGAAATTCTCTTCTTCACCGCATCGAGATCTTCAAGTGATCCGCTAAATCTTCTTCGTTCAGTCAGAACACTTACGGCACCTGCGCCAGCTTCTTGATACTGCTCTGCAAGCGCTGCTGGATCTGTAATCGATGCCAAAGAACCCTTGCTTGGTGAAGAACGTTTAACTTCTGCGATGACGTTCATCTCGTTACGTGACAGTGATAGATATCCGTCGAGTGGTGCAGATGCACGCTCCATCGCCTCGTGGACTTGCGACAAAGGTAAACGTCGGGCTGCTAGATCTTCACGCACGCCTTCAATGATTGAATCTAGAACGCTCATGGTTTGTCTTCAATCGTCTTGTCTTGAGTGTTCTTATCATCAGTTGGATCAATTCCTTTATCAATCGCGTTCCACTCAGAGAGTTCTCGTGGTGCCCGCTCGTATCGATTCGATAACTTCAGGGAGCGGCTCAAGACGATTGCAATTGATGCAACGGCCAAGAGGGAGAGAAATAGTTTCACTTCTTCGCTCTTATTTCTTTAATTCATTCGCTGCAGCTATTGCACCCAATACGGCAGCTGCCTTGTTAAGAGTCTCTTCATTTTCAGAAGCTGGATCAGAATCTGCTACGACACCAGCACCGGCTTGAACATAGGCAACTCCGTTATGAATGAGCGCTGTTCGAATTGCAATACATGTATCGATATTGCCAGTGAAATCAAAATACCCGATTGCGCCGCCATAGAGGGCGCGTCTGGTTGGTTCGAGTGATTCAATGATTTCCATAGCGCGTGGTTTTGGTGCACCAGAGAGCGTGCCGGCTGGGAACACTGAGAAGAGTGCATCGATTGGTGCGGAGTTCTTTCCGAGTTTCCCAATAACAGTAGAAACAATATGCATCACATGCGAATAACGTTCTATATGCATAAAGTCGATAACCTCAACTGTGCCCGGAGCGCAGACGCGTCCCAAATCGTTGCGCCCAAGATCTACCAACATCAGGTGCTCCGCCCGCTCTTTAGGATCTGCAAGGAGTTCTTCGCCTAAGCGAATATCTTCTTCAATGGACGCTGAGCGTTTACGCGTTCCAGCGATTGGATGCACCATCACCTGAATTCCGGTAACTTTCACAAGCGCTTCTGGGCTTGAACCTACAACGTCATAGCCATCTTCAAATCTAAAGAGGTACATGTACGGACTCGGGTTGTTAAGTCGCAGCATGCGATAGATATCTAGCGCATCTGCCTTGGTATCCATTGCAAATCTTTGCGAGATAACTATCTGGAAAGCCTCTCCAGCACGGATTTCTTCTTTAGCTATCTCGACTTTGGTAATGAATTCCTCTGAGGAAAGATTTCGCGAAAACTCTGGTGCCGTGCGAGCCGGAATTTGTGCCACATCTCCAGCAAGTGGAGTCAGTAACTCGTTCTGCATGCGATCCAAACGTGCAACTGCCTCAACGTAAGACTCGTCAATTCGTTGATCTGAACCGTCCCAATTGATGGCATTAGCAATCAAAATAATGGTTCCATCACTGTGATCCATAACCGCCAAATCACTTGTGAGCATAAAAGTTATTTCAGGAAGAGCGATATCTTTCCTGGATAACTCTGGAAGTTTTTCAAGACGACGAACGGCGTCATAACCCATATAGCCAACAAGTCCACCAGTCAGTGTTGGAAGTCCTTCAATTTTTGGGGACTTCAAATGTGCGACGGTAAGTCGTAGAGCAGTGAGCGGATCCATGCCGACAGGTACTCCCGCGGGAGGTGTGCCAATCCACACTGCTGCCCCATCTTTTTCAGTCAGTGAAGTTTGGCTATGTGCCCCAATAAATGAATATCGTGACCACACTCCCCCATGCTCTGCAGATTCCAAAAGAAATGTTCCAGGTCTGTTGTGTGCTAATTTTTTATAGATATTTACAGGTGTTTCTCCGTCGGCAATTAGTTTGCGGTAGACAGGGATTACATTGTTGCTCTTTGCGTACTCGCGAAATTCCTCGATCTTCATGCAGAGTCACTTACTGTTGAAGTGGGTAGAGAGCGATAAAAACATGAAGCGTTACCTGTGTGACATGCAGCTCCGGATTGCTCGACCGAAATCAAAAGCGCATCACCATCACAATCAAGTGCAACTGAGTGAACCAATTGAGTGTGTCCCGAAGTTTCGCCTTTAATCCACAACTCATTTCGGCTTCGTGAAAAGTACGTGGCTTTTCCTGTCTGAAGCGTCATCGCAAGAGATTCGGAGTTCATATAAGCAAGCATGAGAACTTCTTTAGTTACGAAATCCTGAGCAATCGCCGGGATAAGCAAGTCGGGATCCTTGAGAAGAGCAGAAACCTCAGGGGGAAGTTGATAGCTCATACGCTTATTCTGCCTTACGCCGTATGTGCGTTGCGCACTGAATAGTTGTTCTTACTCAGGTGCTTCTTCACATCGCCGATGCGATGGACTCCGAAGTGGAAAACACTTGCCGCCAATAGCGCATCCGCCCCCGCATCTAGTGCAGCGCTAAAATCCTCCAGCGCCCCCGCTCCGCCACTTGCTATCAGTGGCACCTTTGAGACAGCGCGTACTGCAGTAATCATGCCAATGTCATATCCGGCGCGAGTTCCATCGGCATCCATAGAATTTAAAAGAATTTCGCCAACTCCGAGTTCGCATGCTTTCTCCACCCAAGTCAGTGCATCTAATCCAGCGCTTTCTCTGCCACCGTGTGTTGTGACTTCGAAACCAGATTCCGTACGTGCACGCCGTGCATCAATAGAAATAACCAGGACTTGCGATCCAAAACGATCTGCAATTTCAGCGATAAGTTCGGGGCGAGCAATTGCCGCAGTATTAATACTTACCTTGTCGGCACCTGCTCTGAGTAAGCGATCGACATCTTCAACGGTGCGAATGCCGCCGCCTACAGTAAGTGGAATGAAGACTTGTTCTGCAGTTCTTCTCACAACATCCAATGTGGTTTCTCGCCCAGCAACGCTTGCAGAAATATCAAGAAAAGTTAATTCATCTGCACCTTCTCTTCCGTACAGTGCAGCCATCTCTACGGGGTCTCCGGCGTCAACCAGATTTGTGAAATTGACTCCCTTGACTACGCGCCCATCAGTCACATCAAGGCACGGAATAATTCGAACTGAAAGTGTCATGATTTAGTGAGTTCCAACGCTTGCTGCAATGTGAATGCACCGGCATAGAGCGCCTTGCCAACAATCGCACCTTCAACACCAGTTGCATGAAGTGAGATGAGCGCTGAGATATCTTCAAGTGAAGAGATACCACCGGATGCAACTACTGGAGCCTTCGTCACAGCACACACTTCTGCAAGAAGGGTGAGGTTTGGACCTTTCAGAGTTCCATCTTTAGTTACATCTGTAACTACATACCGTTGGCAACCATCGCGCTCTAATCGTTCGATAGTTTCAAAGAGGTCACCACCTTCTTGCGTCCAACCACGCGCTGCCAAAACATGACCTCTCACGTCAAGACCTACTGCAATTCGATCCCCATGTTCTGCAATAACTCGAGCAGTCCATTCAGGATTTTCAAGAGCGGCAGTACCTAGATTTACTCGTCTACATCCGGTGGCAAGTGCGCGAGCAAGTGATTGATCATCGCGGATTCCACCAGAGAGCTCGACTTTAATATCTAATTTTCCTACCACCTCTGCCAAGAGCGCACTATTTTCTCCACGACCAAATGCAGCATCTAAATCAACAAGGTGAAGCCACTCAGCACCTGCTGCTTGAAATTCCAAAGCAACTTCTAGTGGGTTGCCATATGCCGTTTCGGCGCTGAGCTCTCCTTGCACGAGTCTTACAGCGCGAGCATCTTTTACATCTACGGCTGGCAGAAGTTCTAAGTAGCTCATAACGTTGAAATCCAGTTCTCAATCAGTTGTAAACCTGCCTCGCCTGACTTCTCAGGATGGAATTGAGTTGCAGAGATAACACCGTCTTCTACTGCGGCAAGAAAGTCTTCACCATGATGTGAAAATGTAGAGAATTCTCCCGCACTGTCCTTAACCGCAAACGAATGAACGAAGTAGAAAGACTCATTCTCAATTCCTGTAAAGAGCTTGCTCGAAGGGTGCACTGACACGGTATTCCATCCCATGTGCGGCAAGATTGGCGCATCAAGTTTCTCAACCGTGTTCTTCCAGATTCCTACTCCTTTATGATTTCCATGTTCAATTCCATGTGCGAAGAGAATTTGCATCCCGACACAGATGCCGAGAGTCTGACGCTTAAGCGCAATTCTCTCCCGTACTAATTGATCTCCACGCACAGCGATTAATCCATTCATACAAGCTGCGAATGCACCCACGCCAGGAACAACTAACCCCTCAGCATTGAGTGCAGTTTCGTAATCAGAAGTAATCAGCACTTCACGCCCACTGGTTTCGAAAGCACGTTGTGCAGAGCGAAGATTTCCAGATCCGTAATCGAGAATTGCAATCACGAAATTAGAGAGAACCCTTTGTAGAAGGGATTCCTGATACGCGGGAATCTAGAGCTACCGCATCGCGCAATGCGCGAGCAACTGCCTTGAATTGTGCTTCGAACACGTGATGTGCATTGCGTCCTTCAAGAACGCGGACATGCAGACAAATTCGCGCTTCGGCAACCATTGATTCCCAGATGTGCTTACCAAGTGTTGTATCAAAAGTTCCAATGAGTTCGACAATTTCTGGTTGGCGATGAACAAGATATGGACGTCCTGATAAATCTACGGCTGCCTGAACCAAGACTTCATCGAGTGGAACCATCGCATCGCCAAAGCGACGGATGCCTGCTTTATCTCCGAGCGCTTCTCGAAGTGCCTGTCCGAATGCAAGAGAAGTGTCTTCAACTGTGTGGTGCGAGTCAACATCAACATCACCAGTTGTCTTTACGGTGAGATCGAATCCCGAATGCTTTCCAAGTTGCGAGAGCATATGATCAAAGAATGGAACTCCTGTATCAACTGAAATCTGTCCGGTTCCGTCGAGATTTAAATCGACAAGAACACTTGATTCTTTCGTTGTGCGTTCTACTCGTGCTTTTCTCATTCTTCTCCCAAGCAAGCCGATAGTGTTTCGATGAATTTTCTATTTTCGGCTTCATTGCCAATCGTGACTCGTAAGTACCCTAATAATCCCACATCCCGAATGAGAACGCCCCTATCTAACATCTGCTGCCACAGTTGAGCAGAAGGTTGCTTGAAGCCAGTAAAGAGGAGGAAGTTTGAACTGCTGGGCAAAACAATCAGCCCAAGTCGCTCCAGATCAACTCTCATACTTTCTCGGTCTTTGCGAAGTTGGGCAACGGTGCCCAATAGTTCATCTCTGAAATCTAGTGCAACTTCCGCTGCCACTTGAGTGAGTGCGCTGAGGTGATAAGGAAGGCGCACTAAAAACATAGATTCGATAACTGAAGGATGCGCAACCAGATATCCCAATCGAGCACCGGCAAATGCAAACGCTTTGCTCATGGTGCGAATTACGACGATGTGTGGATACTTTTCGATAAGGGTGACTGCTGATTTTTCATCGGAGAATTCTGCATAGGCCTCGTCAATCACAAGCAGTCCTGTGCAGTGCTGAGCAATTTTCTCGATTTCAGCAAGAGCAATCGATGCACCAGTTGGATTATTTGGAGTCGTAAGAAAAACAAGGACTGCTTGAGACTGTTTTATCTGCGCTATTGCACTTTCAGTATCAAGTGAGAAATCTGATTCACGTGTGCCAGCGATCCATTGAACTTGGGTCACTTTTGCAATCAGCGGATGCATTGAGTACGAAGGAATAAATCCGATTGCCTTACCAGAACCAAAAGCAAGGAATAGAGATTGGATAATCTCGTTACTTCCATTTGCTGCCCAGATATTTTCTCGAGTTAAGTTTGTCCCCGAGAGATCATTGATAAAGTCAGAGAGTTTAGTGCGCAGCATGAAAGCATCTCGATCTGGATAGCGATTGAGAGTGAGAGATGCCTCTTTAATGCGCTCTGAGATCGCATCTGCAAGCTGAGCAGATGGTGGGTATGGGTTCTCATTTGTGTTCATGACCGCAGATGCAGGAACTTGTGGCGCACCGTAGGGCGAGAGCTCTCGTAAGTTCGCACGTAAAGGTAACCACGATGGCCAGGACGTCATGGCTTCTCCAAACGTGCAGAGATTGCTTCACCGTGTGCAGGAAGGTCTTCTGACTTTGCCAGAGTTATTACCGTTGCAGCGATATCTGTAAATGCTTTCTCGTTGTATTCGATGAAATGCAAGCCGCGTAAGAATGTCTGGACAGATAGACCGGAACTATGGCAGGCGCATCCCCCAGTTGGTAACACATGGTTTGAGCCCGCAGAGTAATCTCCAAGTGACACAGGTGAGAAGCGACCAATAAACACTGCACCGGCATTTCTTATGCGCTGAGCATCCTGTGACGATTGCGCTGTCTGAATTTCTAAGTGCTCTGCAGCGTAAGCATTCACAACATCAATTCCTTGTTCAATAGAATCAACCAAAGCAATTGCTGACTGAACTCCTGACAGCGCTGTTCTAATTCGTTCCGAGTGCTTCGTACGGGAAACACGAGATTCAAGTTCAGCTTCAACTTCTCGGGCCAATTTTTCGGACGGAGTTACAAGTACTGCAGCTGCAATGACGTCGTGTTCTGCTTGGCTAATCAGATCAGATGCGACATCTGAAGCGAGAGCTGTGTCATCGGCAAGAATTGCGATTTCTGTCGGCCCAGCTTCGGAATCGATTCCAATGATTCCACGAAGTGCTCGCTTAGCTGCAGCAACGTAAATGTTTCCTGGACCCGTGACTAGATCGCATTTCTCACAGAGACCTTTCATCCCGTATCCGAATAGCGCTATTGCTTGTGCGCCGCCAACGGCATAGACCTCTGTTATTCCAAGTAACGCACAGGTTGCAAGAATCGTTGGATGAGGCAGTCCACCAAATTCCTTCTGAGGCGGGGAGGCGACAGCGATACTGGGAACTTGCGCAATTTGAGCAGGGATGACATTCATCATCACACTGCTTGGATACACAGCTCGTCCGCCAGGAACATAGAGTCCGACACGATCAACTGGAATCCACTTTTCTGTAACGATTCCGCCGTCCACAACTGTTGTGCTGTGCCCAGAACGAACTTGATTGCTATGTACTTTACGAATTCTTTCTGCAGAAATTTCTAGGGCTCGGCGAATTTCAGGATCAAGTTCTGCCAGAGATTTATCCAACTCGGACTGTGGGACGCGAATTGCTTTGGGGGTTACGCCATCGAATTCTTGCGCCAGTGCGATGAGGTCTGATTCGCTCCCTTCGCGAACACGTTTCATAATTGGTTCGATCGCAATCATTGCTTTGGCAACATCAAGAGTTGCTCGCGGCAAAAGACCTTGGTAGCCAGCTTTATCCAAGGACTTTCCACGTAGGTCTACGGTGCGAATCACATACGTATTCTACTTTGCGGAACTTTGTTGGCGAGACGAGATTTGGGCAAACTAAATACGAACGAGGCAGTCCGGCCCCAAGAGTGCTTTCAAATCTGCGCTCAAACTTGGTGATGATGTTACTAGTGCGTCAATTTTCAGAGTCGTCGATTTCTGTTGGTCAATTACTTGCAGGTGTACTTCGCGTTTGCCTGGATGAGAGCGCAAAATCTCTTTCACTCGTTCGATGATTGGCGGAGTCACCTGTGATGCAGGAAGTGAAATCAGGAGCGGTCCAGTAGGAGCAGCGGAGATATCTGGCATCTTCATTTCAAGAGCAGTAAATCGAACCTGCTCATCGGTGCGCGAGAATCGTCCACGAACGACTACAACTCGATCTTCAGTAAGTGAAAGCGCGTACTGGTTGTAGGTGTTTGAGAAGAAGAGAACTTCAATGGCACCTTCTAAATCTTCAACATTGACCACGGCCCATGAAGCACCTTGTCGAGAAACTTTTCTCTGGATTCCTGTAATGAGTCCACCAATGGTGATAACTCCTTCTGGCGGGGCGTCATTGAGCAATTCGCTGATTGACATATCTGTATGTGATCGAAGCACGTGTTCGACGCCGAGCAATGGGTGATCAGATACGTAGAGCCCTAACATCTCTCGTTCAAAGGTAAGCAAAGTAGATTTGTCCCACTCGGTATCTGGTATCTCAACATCTAATCCAACTACTGTTGAAATCGAGTCACCACCGAAGAGATCGAATTGGCCAATGGCTTCGGCTCGCTTAGTTTCAATGACTGAATCAATAGCTTCAAGATGGATAGCCATCAATCCCTTGCGAGGATGGTTAAGTGAGTCAAATGCGCCAGCTTTGATAAGTGACTCGATTGTTTTCTTATTGCACACATTGGCATCTACTTTTGCTAAGAAATCACCGAAGGAAGAAAAAGCGCCTTTAGTTATGCGTGATGCCTTTACCGAGGCGACAACACCTTCACCTACGTTTCTAATCGCAGCTAAACCAAATCTAATATCTTGACCACGCGGGGTGTATTCGGCATCAGATTCGTTGACATCTGGTGGGAGAACTTTGATTCCCATTCTTCTGCACTCAGAGAGGTAGAGGGCTGATTTATCTTTATCATCGCGAACACTAGTAAGTAGCGCCGCCATGTATTCGGTAGGGAAATTAGCCTTGAGATAAGCCGTCCAGAATGAAACAACTCCATATCCAGCGCTGTGCGCACGGTTAAAGGCGTAGTCAGAGAAGGGAATAAGAACTTCCCAAAGCCGTTTGATTGCTGCTTCAGAGAATCCGTTAGCTTTCATGCCAGCTTCAAAAGGAATGTACTCCTTGTCAAGAATTTCCTTATTCTTCTTTCCCATTGCTTTACGCAATAGATCTGCACGTCCTAAAGTAAAACCAGCTACTTTCTGAGCGATTGCCATTACTTGCTCTTGATAAACAATTAGTCCGTAGGTATCCCCCAAAATATCTTGCAGCACATCTGAAAGCTCTGGATGAATTGGTTCGACTGGTTTGCGACCATTCTTGCGGTCTGCATAGTTATTGTGTGCGTTCTCACCCATTGGTCCTGGTCGATAGAGCGCGATAACTGCCGAAATATCTGCAAATGAATCCGGGGACATGCTTCGAAGTAGTGCACGCATTGGTCCGCCGTCTAGTTGGAAAACTCCGAGCGTATCTCCACGAGAGAGAAGTTCAAAAGTTTTCTGATCAGATAATGGAAGGTCTTCAAGTACGAGATCAATACTCTGATTGGACTTAATGTTTAGCAGAGCATCATCTAGAACTGAGAGATTTCGAAGTCCAAGAAAATCCATCTTGAGCAAACCGGTTGATTCGCATGCGCCCATATCGAATTGAGTAATGATTGCGCCATCTGCTTCTCGGCGGTGAATGGGAATAACATCGAGCAGCGGTTCGCGAGATAAAATCACGCCAGCTGCGTGCACTCCCCACTGACGCTTAAGCCCTTCAAGTCCCTTGGCAAGATCTACGACACGTTTTGAATCAGGGTCGGTTTCATAGAGAGTTCTAAACTCCCCGGCTTCACCGAAACGTGAGTCTTTGTTATCGAATACTCCAGAGAGAGTGATGTCTTTACCCATCACTGATGGAGGAAGAGCTTTGGTTAATTTCTCACCAATTGCATAGGGGTAACCGAGAACTCGTGTTGCATCCTTAAGTGATTGCTTCGATTTAATTGTTCCGTAAGTAATGATCTGCGCAACGCGATCTTCGCCGTACTTTTCGGTCGCGTAACGAATCATCTCTGAGCGTCTACGCTCGTCAAAGTCGAGATCGATATCGGGCATCGAGATACGCTCAGGGTTAAGGAATCGTTCAAAAAGTAATCCATGCTCTATTGGATCAAGTCCTGTGATTCCAAGTGCATATGCAACAAGTGAACCGGCTGCAGATCCACGACCTGGTCCTACGCGAATTCCAACCTTCTTTGCATGCGTTACCAAATCTGCAACAACAAGGAAGTATCCAGGGAATCCCATTTTGATCATTACATCGAGCTCGTAATTAAGGCGAGTGAAATGTTCTGGAGTTGCCCTATCCCCCATTCTTTCTCGTAAACCACGTTCTGCTTCTTTGCGAAGCCAAGAATCTTCGGTTTCTTCTTTAGGTACCTCAAAAGCCGGCATGAGGTTTTCATCTTCACGAAGTTTTACATTGCAACGCTCTGCAATCAGCAACGTGTTATCGCAAGACTCAGGAATCTCTTTAAAGAGTTCGCGCATTTGCGCAGGTGTCTTTAGGTAGAACTCGTGATTGTCGAACTTAAATCGCTTCGGGTCGGCCAGCGTTGATCCAGACTGCACACATAGAAGTGCTTCATGTGCAGGGCCATCTTCGTGGAAGGTGTAATGCAGATCATTCGTGGCAAGCAATGGAAGCTTGAGTTCTCTTCCAAGCTTAATCAAGTCAGCTTTCACTCGACTTTCAATATCAATTTGGTGATCCATGATTTCAAGGAAGAAATTGTTTGCCCCAAAAATATCTCGGTAATCGCTGGCCGCTCTTAACGCTTCCTTGTAGTTTCCCATGCGAAGTCGAGTTTGAATTTCTCCACCAGGGCATCCTGTTGTTGCAATCAAACCATCGGCATAACGTGAAATGAGTTCACGATCCATGCGAGGTTTGTAGTAATAACCTTCAAGCGATGCCAAAGATGAAAGCCGGAAAAGATTTGCAAGACCCTGATTGTTCTCCGCCAAAATGGTCATGTGCGTATATGCACCGCCGCCAGAAACATCGTCTTCACCGCCGTCGGCCCACTGCACACGCTTCTTATCAAATCGGGATTCAGGTGCAACATAAGCTTCAATACCGATGATTGGTTTGACGCCAGCTTTAGTTGCTTGTTTATAGAAATCAAATGCACCAAAAACATTTCCATGATCTGTCATGGCTATCGCTGGCATTTCTTGGCGAGCGACTTCAGTTACAAGATCACCGACGCGCGCGGCACCATCGAGCATCGAGTACTCAGTATGTACATGAAGATGTACAAACGAGTCTTTCGTCGATGCCCGTGAAGCTGAAAAATCTTCAGATGACATGGTGGCGCAACATTAGCGCCTAAGGCAGCACTGCCTCGGATAGCAACGCCAAAGAAGCTTGCAAGTCAGCTGGGTAAGGGGCTGTTAACACGAGCGGAATTCCGTTGGTGGGATGGTTGAAACGTAGTTCAAGAGCGTGAAGCCAAGGTCGAGACATCTGCATTTTCTTTCCAAGCACCGGATCGGCTCCGTATGTCGTATCACCAACGAGTGGGTGATTAAGTGCAGAGAAGTGAACACGAATTTGATGAGTACGCCCTGTTTCAAGTTCTACCTTTACCAATGAAACTGATCTGTAATACTCGATTACTTCGTAATGTGTGATGCTCTCTTTACCTGTAGCAACAACAGCAAACCGATGATCTTCTTTTGGATGACGATCGATTGGCGCGTCAATTGTTCCAGTCGAAGGGTCCATATGGCCTTGGACAAGTGCGTGATACGTTTTTTCAACATCATGGCTACGAAACATCTCTTTCAACTTTAAATATGCGGCATCGGTTTTTGCAATAATCATGAGACCCGATGTGCCAGCATCTAAACGGTGCACTACTCCTGCGCGCTCCGCTGGGCCTGATGTGGAGATCGTGTAACCAGCTGCAAGAAGTGCGCCCACAACAGTGGGTCCCATCCAGCCAGGACTTGGATGCGCAGCACAACCGACAGGTTTATCAATAACAACGATGTCGTCATCGTTGTAGATAACAGTAAGTCCTTCTAAAGGTGTCAGTGGAATGGGATCTTGATTTACCGGTGCGGGAAGGAGTATTTCAATAACTTGGCCGGCCACTACACGGTCTGATTTACCCATGGACTTACCGCTGGTTGTTATGTCGCCATCCTCAAGCAATTTAACGATAGTTGTACGAGATAAGCCAAGTACTCGGGTTAGGGCGCTATCAATTCGCTCGCCCTCTACGCCTTCGGGCACACTCAGCGTTCTCAACTCACGTGACATCAGCGCCTACCTTACCGGTGTTATTGGCGGGATATTTCGCATAGTCAAATAAAAGGCAAGAAATGCTGCAACAACTATTGCTGAATCAGCAATATTGAAAACGGGCCAATTAGGAATTTGAATCCAATCAATCACGTTACCACTGAGAAAACTGGGCTCTCGAAAGATTCGATCTGTGAGGTTTCCTAGAACTCCCCCCAATAGAAGTCCTGCAGTTGCTTGCCATCCTCGTGAAGAGATCCGAGTTGAGTAATAGGTAACCCCGATTACAACGGCTAGAGAAAGTAGGGCAAAGACTATTGCAAAACCAGTTGCAAAACTGAATGCTGCTCCAGAATTTCTGACAAGGGTGAGAGTTAAGAAATCGCCCAATACTTTCACTGGCGTAGTTGCAAGTGCAGAGACCGCCCATTGTTTTGTTGCAAAATCGAAAAGCCAAATGCACCAAGCAGTAACCCAGATTAGTCGTGAAGGTAGTTGGCGTTGGCGCACCTTAGCGCCGCTCTTCTTTCTGCTTGCAAATCATGCACAAAGTTGCGCGAGGAAATACTTGAAGACGTGCCTTTCCAATTGCTGTGCCGCAGTCCTCGCAGAGTCCATAGGTTTTGTTTTCGATGCGCTCAAGAGCTCTCTCTGTTTGAAGAACCATGTCGCGTGCATTTATTACCAGTGACATTTCGTGCTCACGTTCAAAAGTCTTGGTACCTGAATCTGCTTGATCATCTCCAGCACCTTCACCTGAATCTGAAATGAGCTCATCCATTTCTGCTTCAACTGTTGCAAGTTCTTTACGCAATCTTTCTAAATCTTTTGAAATCTCTGCTTTAACTGATTTGAGTTCGGCAGCGGTCCAAGGCGCTTCACCCGCAGATGCAACTACTGGTGTGGGTGCTGCCTTGATTGGCTTTAGCGGAGCAACTTTCTTTCCACTTTTAACTGGACGTGGTGGTGGTGGCATGACAAGTCGACGCTCTTCTACAACCGGTGCCGCACTAGGTGCAACTACTGTGGCGACTGAAACAGTCTGAGATTTCTCATCAACTGTAAGAGTTGTCTTTCCAACCTTTGAAGGAAATGGACGACCCGGAGCTTTCTTAACTGGGATTGACTTCTTCGCGGCAGTTTTTTTTGCAGGTGCTTTTTTTGCAGGGACTTTTTTTGACGCAGCCTTTTTCGCAGGAGCCTTCTTCGCTACTTTCTTAGGCGCAGCTTTTTTGGCAGGTGCTTTCTTCGCGGGAGCCTTCTTGGCTACTTTCTTGGCTACTTTTTTTCCTGGCACGCCGCGCACCTTATGCGTTTTTCTCTGCGTAACCAACTTTGCCACGCATGGTTTAGACTCAGAACCTGCAAGTCCTTGTACGAGAAGTGCGTTGAAGAGGCCATCACCTCGGGAGCACGCTGGAAGATCCGATAGCCATCTGTTCGACAAATGGTCCGGGGTAGAACTAGCCGTGGCAAGTAAATAAAGAGGTACGAATCCGCACCAGCGGAAACGTACAAGGCGGGTGGTACCGCGAACTTCGACTCTGAAGTTCGTCCCTCCAAGAGTTACTGACTTCTTGGGGGATTTTTTATGTCATCACCATTTCGCGCAATAAGCGCACAGATTGACCTTCCCGCAATGGAACGTTCAATTCTGGAGTTTTGGCAGAAGAATCAAATCTTTGAGAAGAGCACTGACTCTCGTTCGCATGCAACTCCCTGGACATTTTATGAAGGTCCCCCAACTGCCAACGGCATGCCTGGAACTCACCACATTGAAGCTCGAGTATTTAAAGATGTTTTCCCGCGCTTTCAAACAATGAAAGGCAAGTATGTAACCCGTAAAGCAGGTTGGGATTGTCACGGACTTCCAGTTGAAATCGCAGTTGAGAAAGAACTTGGATTTGCTGGCAAAGGCGATATTGAAAAGTATGGCATCGCGCCATTTAACGAGAAGTGTCGTGAGTCTGTAACGCGCCATGTGGATGCGTTTACAACCATGACAGAGCGCATGGGTTTCTGGGTTGATTTTGATCAAGCTTATTGGACGATGGCTCCTGAATATGTTGAGTCAGTCTGGTGGAGTCTGAAAGAGATTTGGAAGAAAGGACTTTTGGTCCAAGATCATCGCGTTGCACCATACTGCCCACGTTGCGGTACCGGATTATCCGATCATGAACTTTCACAAGGGTACGAAACTGTCGTAGACCCATCTGTGTATGTTCGCTTCCCAATTACATCAGGAGAGCTCGCAGAACTTGGTGCATCACTCTTAGTATGGACAACTACGCCGTGGACCCTTGTTTCAAATACAGCTGTGGCCGTACATCCCGACGTTACATATGTCGCGGTGCAAACAACAGTCGATGACAACAGCGAAGTGTTGCTTGTTGCCCAACCACTACTTTCCAAAGTAGCTGGCGAACATAAAATCCTCAAGACATTTAGTGGCAAAGAGTTAGAACGTACAACCTATAAACGTCCCTTTGATTATGTTGAAATTCCAGATTCCCATTTTGTTGTATTGGCTACATATGTAACCACCGAAGATGGAACAGGACTTGTCCACCAGTCCCCTGCATTTGGTGCGGATGACCTTCAAGTTTGTCGCGCTTACGGACTGCCAGTTGTGAATCCAATTGCTCCCGATGGAACTTTTCTTGCTGATGTGCCTGTTGTAGGTGGACTCTTCTTTAAGGAAGCAGATAAACCACTCGTAAAGGAACTTAAGGCAAGTGGTGCGCTCTACAAGCACCAGCCCTACGAGCACGAATACCCACATTGTTGGCGCTGTCATACAGCGCTTATCTATTACGCACAACCATCGTGGTACATCCGTACGACCTCAATAAAAGAAGAATTAATTCGTGAAAACCAAAAGACAGATTGGCATCCAGAGACGATAAAAACTGGACGTTACGGAGATTGGCTCAATAACAATATTGATTGGGCTCTCTCTCGCAATCGTTACTGGGGTACGCCACTTCCAATCTGGCGATGTGAAAACAAACATGAAGTCTGTGTTGATTCACTCAAAGAACTAGGAGCTCTGGCAGGTCAAGAGCTCAGCAATCTAGATCCCCACCGTCCTTTCGTAGATGACATTTCATTTGCGTGCGCAGAATGTTCTAGCACCATGAATCGCGTGCCTGAAGTAATCGATTGCTGGTATGACTCAGGGGCAATGCCATTTGCGCAATGGGGGTATCCACATAAAGAGGGATCTGTCGAGAAATTCAAGGCGGCTTACCCTGCTGACTTTATTTGTGAAGCCATTGATCAAACTCGTGGCTGGTTCTACACACTCATGACGATTGGAACACTGGTCTTTGATCAGAGTTCATATAAGAGCGTTTTATGTCTTGGCCATATTCTTGATAAAGATGGACGCAAGATGAGTAAACACCTTGGAAACGTTCTTGAACCTATTTCACTGATGGATCAACATGGTGCAGATGCTGTGCGTTGGTACATGTTGGCAGCAGGCTCTCCATGGTCTGCGCGTCGCGTGGGTCATGATGCGATCTCGGATGTAGTTCGTAAGACACTTCTTACTTATTGGAACACAATCTCTTTCCATGCTCTCTATGCGCAAGCGTCAAACTTTGACTTATCACAAAGTCCATCAATCAAAGATCGACCATTGATGGATCGATGGATTATCAGTGAGCTCAATGCTCTTATCTCTGAAGTTGATCAGGCATATTCAGCCTTCGATTCTCAAAGTGCAGGGAAAGTACTTGCACGATTTATTGACGATCTTTCAAATTGGTACGTACGTCGCTCGCGACGCAGGTTCTGGGAAGGCGATGTCGCCGCACTAGCAACGCTTCATGAATGTCTTGTAACTCTGACACAGTTACTAGCGCCCATGGTTCCATTTATCGCAGAACACACGTGGCAAGAATTAGTAAAGGTTGCCGACCCAAAGGCTGCAGAGTCTGTCCACTTGACTGACTTTCCTATTTCGCAATCTTCGTTGGTTGATATCTCTCTTAACGCTCATGTTGCAATGACTCGTCGTGTTGTGGAACTTGGTCGCGCAGCCCGAGCTGAATCAGGAATCAAGATTCGCCAACCACTTCAGAGGGCTCTCATCTCTGCACAGGGGTGGTCACAGCTACCTGCCGATATGAAGGAGCAGATTTCAGATGAACTCAATGTGATTGACTTGCAAGATATTGCTGATGCAGATGGAGATCTCGTTGATGTTTCAGTAAAGGCGAACTTCAAATCACTCGGTGCAAAATATGGCAAGGCAGTGCAAGATGTTGCCAAGTTAATCTCAGCAACTGATGCGACAGAGCTAGTGCGAACCCTGCGCCAAAGTGGTTCGACAACAGTCGGCGAGTACCAGATTGCCCTTGACGATTTGGTTATCACTGAAGTACCAAAGAGCGGCTGGATGGTTTCAAGTCACGATGGCGAAAGCGTGGCACTTGATTTAGCGCTCACGCCAGAACTCATTGCATCCGGGCAAATCCGAGAAGTAATTCGACTTATCCAGGAACGTCGCAAGTCTGACGGGTTTGATATTTCAGATCGGATTCATATTCGTTGGAGTGCACCTGCCGAATTAGTCGCAACAATTAATGCGAATATCGCTCATATTTCCGATGAAGTTCTTGCTCTTTCGATGACAGAAGACAAAACTGTAGAAAAAATCGAAAGTGAACTTGGGGTAAATATCTCTCTAGCGAAAGCTTAGAGCAGAACTCGAATTGCGCCTTGCAGTAGATTGATTGCAATCAACAGCACGATGAATGAGAGATCTAGCGCTACTCCACCTAATCGCAGAGGTGGGACAAAACGCTGTACAAATTTCATTGGTGGATCAGTAATTGAATAGATGAACTCAAAAAATGCTAAGAGAATTGAGTTGGGACGCCAGTTCTTTGCGAACATCCGAACATAGTCAATAATGATGCGCGCGAACAGAGCTAACTTATACAGCCCAAGTATCTGGAGAATGAGTGATGTCAGCACGAAGAGTTAATTCAGCTTTGGTTAAAGAATGTCGCTTGGGCCGCAGTTTTATCTTCATTGCTGACACTTACATTTGCAGGTGAGAGTAGGAAGACCTTGAGGCTAATTCGTTCAATTCGACCATGAAGACCAAAAACTAATCCACTTGAAAAGTCAACGAGTCGCTTACGTTCGCCTTCTTCCATATCATCGAGATTAATGATGACTGGATTTCCTTCGCGGTAGTACTCTCCAACTTTGCGAGCCTCTGAATATGAACGTGGTTGCAAAGTGATGATGTTGTAAGACGAAGCTGGTTCTTCAAGCATTGCAGGTTGAGTCGCAGTGAGAGTGTTTGGATGCGTCCCTAGAACTGTCACACCTGTGCGATCGCGCTGTGGACGCGAAGCAGCTTGGCGCGAAGGAACTTCTGAAACTGAGGTCACTTCATCTGTATCGACGAGGCCCAGGAAGCCCATCATTTTATTGAGTGCTGACATGAGATTAGGTTACCTGTGAGCGCTTCGAGGACCGAGGATTTGGCTACCAACTCGTATGTGTGTCGCACCGCAATCAATTGCTATTTCGAAATCTCCGGACATGCCCGCTGACAGTTTTCTAGCCCCAGGAAATTCCCTTTGGAAGTTCTGATGAATCTCTGCCACTTCTGTGAAGCCTTCTCTGGGATCTCTTCCGAGAGGAAGGACACACATGAGTCCGAGGATGTTGATTTTGCCACACTCAGATATTTCTTGAGCAAGTTTTGAGAGGTTTTCTCTAGATACTCCCCCGCGTTCGGGATCTCCATCCAGCGAGAGTTGTAGAAATACATCTATATCTTCAGTGAGGACGTTAGATAACTTCTTTGCATGGCTAAGTTCATCAAGTGAATGAATCACATCTGCCCATTGGGATATATCACGGAGCTTTCGACTTTGGATTTCTCCTTGATAGTGCCACTGCGCAGGCACGATTGCTGATTTTTCCGAACCCTCTTCACTTCGATTCTCGCCAAAATTTTCTATCCCTAACTCTTTCAGAATCTGCACATCGGTGACTGGATACGTCTTGGTAACCACTATCAGGGTCACATCCGGACGCGTGATTCTTTTTTGTACAGCATGCAAGTTTTCTTCTAGCTCTTCTCGACGGCTCATAAGGTGATTATTCCTGCCTGTCTTCCAGTAACTCCATCGCGCCGATAGGAATACAAATCCTGATTCTCAACTGTGCATTGTGACTCATTGAGCACGGTTAACACGCACCCAGAGATTTGTTCAACAAGTGCTCGAGGCAAATCAAGTGCTAGGGAGCCTTTCGCGGTTTTTGACTGAGCGAAGGGGTGCATGGCAATTACTTCTTGATAGATATCTTCTGAGACTTCATAGCATGTACCGCAAATTGCTGGTCCGATAATTGCCGTGATCTCACCAGCCCCCATCTCGTGCATGACATCTATTGTCTTTAGCGCAACCTCATTCATTAACCCTTTTCGGCCAACGTGTACTGCAGCTACTGCCTCAACCGATGAAAGTAAAAGTGGAATGCAATCTGCAACTTGAACTGCCAAAGAAATTCCGCGAATACCAGTCACTAGTGCATCTGAAGTTGGATCTGGTTGAGTTACTTGTTCAATAATGGCCACTCGATTGCCGTGGATTTGATTCATAAACTGGATATCGCCAGTGGACTCTGCCACTAGAGAACGATTGCGCATAACATCATCAAGATCATCTCCGACATGGGTGCCAAGGTTGAGAGATGCAAAAGCACCGGTGCTTAAGCCTCCGGTGCGATTGGTAAAGCGATAGTTCACGAAGAACTACTTCATGAAGTCAGGGACATCAATTTCATCCTCAGAAACCAACTCTTCAAATGTCACGCGTTTACGTGGAGTAGATGAATCCAAATCGAGTGCTACCGAGAGCGGATCGTTGGAAGGGATTGGATCGGCATTTCCACTGAGAGTGGATGCATTAATTACTGGCATCTGGACTTTCTTTGGCTCCCCGCCAGCAAAGCCAGCAGCAATAACAGTGATTCGAACTTCGTCGCCTAGTGCGTCGTCAATTGTGGTTCCAAAAATAATTCGAGCCTCTGGATGCGCAGCACTTTGTACAAGTTCACACGCTTCATTAATTTCAAAGAGGCCGAGATCAGATCCGCCCGCAACGGAGAGAAGGACTCCCATAGCTCCATCGATTGATGCCTCAAGAAGTGGACTTGAGATTGCTAATTCAGCAGCGCGGGTTGCACGATTTTCACCGCGAGCAGAACCGATTCCCATAAGTGCTGAACCAGCATCCGTCATAACGGTCTTTACATCTGCAAAGTCAAGGTTGATGAGTCCTGGTTGAGTAATGATTTCTGTGATGCCTTGAACACCTGAAAGGAGCACCTGATCTGCACTCTTAAATGCGTCGACTGCAGTAATGGCGCGATCAGAGATTGCAAGAAGTCGATCATTTGGAATAACGATAAGAGTGTCTACTTGTTCGCGAAGAAGTTCAATTCCTTCATCTGCCTGGCGAGTACGAATCTTTCCTTCAAAAGAAAATGGTTTCGTAACTACACCAATTGTGAGCGCACCGAGATCGCGTGCAATCTTTGCAACGATTGGCGCTCCACCAGTTCCTGTTCCGCCACCTTCGCCTGCTGTAACAAAAACCATATCTGCACCACGAAGAATTTCTTCAATTTCTTCAGTGTGATCAATTGCAGCTTGCCGACCTTTTTCAGGTGCAGCACCTGCGCCTAAACCTTTTGTGGATGCGCGACCAATATCAAGTTTTACATCTGCATCACTCATTAATAAATGTTGTGCATCTGTATTAATTGCAATGAACTCAACGCCTTTTAAACCGACATCAATCATTCGGTTAATTGCATTTACTCCGCCGCCGCCAATACCGACAACCTTGATGACAGCTAAGTAGTTCTGTGGTGCAGCCACGTGAGTCCCCCTTAAGAACTGTAAACCTCAACTTGAGAATTACATTTCTTCCATTTATTGTGGCCTGAAGGTATGGCGTTAAGAGGGTGTAATCAAAGACCGCCACGAACTATTTTCTCAACCACACCTTTATAGAATTTTGATTATTCAGCAGCTATTTAACGATCGGTGCATGTGGCGCCGACAAGTCAATTGTTCGCACTCTCTTGTTTTCTTTCTCTTTCATAAGTGCATTAAATACTTGAATTTTAAGGTCATTGGCTTCACTCGGACCCCATTTAACATTTAATAATCGATTCTCATGACGAACTTTCATTGTGAAATTAGTATCGGGACGAGCAGTGAGGGAAGTGATTTTGAGGCTAAAGCTCCGAGGTAGGGATGTAAAGAGGGCAATCGCCTGAACACCATCAACTGGGTTCGATGCAATAACCATTGGCAACTCTGTACCTTTAAATCCAGGTAGTTCGAAGACTGTCCCTGAAAGATCCAAGGTCTTGCCATTGAAGAAAGCTTTAGGAGTTCTTGGCACTACATCCACGTGGACATGACCATCAATCCAATTGCGAGAGATATTGACCTGCTTTACCCAGGCAAAAGACTTCAAGCGCTGCTCAACAGAGCGAGGTTCAATTCGAGCCATTTTTTCCCCGATAGTGATTTCAGATGCTCGAGTAATCAAAACTTTTGATTCTGCTGTCGGTGCGCCGGTTATCTCAATTCTCTTGACTGTGAATACCGGAGACCACGCAAAGAGATAAACACAGCTTGAGAAAACTAACACAAGAGCTAATGTGATTACTGAAAATCTCTTTGGTCTAGGCAAAGCGCTTCGCTAACCCTTCGGCAATTATTGGAGCTAAAGAATTAACATCTCCGGCACCCAGGGTGATAATCACATCTCCCGGTTTAGCCATATCAATGATGCGCTCTGATGCCTGCACGAAATTTGGAACAAAGTGGCCGTGCTTCATTTTCTCTGCAATGAGCAGTGAAGAAACTCCTGGAATTGGTTTCTCGCTCGCTGCATAGATTTCGAGAAGTGTTACATCATCTGCAACATCGAGTGTTGTGGAGAAATCATCGAGAAAAGCTTGAGTGCGCGAATAGCGATGCGGTTGGAAAACTACCAATACGCGTCCTTCTCCTGCGTATCTGCGAGCTGCCTCCAGAGTTACCTTAATCTCTGTTGGGTGATGACCGTAATCATCAATGATCCGAATCCCATGTTCTGTTGCCTTTAATTCAAAGCGACGACCTGCACCTCTAAAACTATGCAGACCTTCTAGCAATTGATGAATAGGTAACTCGAGGGTTAGGCCCATGGCTAAACAAGCCGCAGCATTGAGGAGATTGTGCTCACCTGGGACCTCTAGCTCTAAAGTCCCTACAGAACGCCCGTGCCATAGAACCCGAGCAGAGGATCCCATAGGTAACAGATTAATCTGATCTATTCTCAAATCAGAGTTTTCGCTCTTGCCGTACGAGACAGACTTGCAGTGCTTATTTCTCTCGCCCAATTGGCGTGAACCCGAATCATCTGCGCAATAAACCATAAATCCTTGAGGCGAAATCGTAGAAACAAATTTCTTGAAAACCGCCGTAACATCTTCTGGAGTATGAAAGAAATCCACGTGATCATGTTCAACGTTGGTAACTATTGCAGCCATAGGTTTGTATTCAATAAATGACCCATCGGATTCATCTGCTTCTGCAACAAAGAATTCTCCGGTGCCTCTGTGAGCGTTTGATCCGGAAGCCATCAGGGTCCCACCGATAGCAAATGATGGATCCGTGCCACACGCTTGAAGTGCGACAGTCAGCATTGAAGATGTCGTAGTTTTCCCATGAGTACCTGCGACTGCAATACTTTTTGAGCCATACATAAGCAGAGCTAGCGCTTGTGCGCGAGTGAGAATAGGGATAGACCGCTCTACTGCATAGGTCATTTCAGGGTTACTGGCTGCTATTGCAGTCGAATAAATAATCACATCAGCATCTGCGACATTTTCGGCAGCATGATGAGAGTAAACAGTTGCGCCTAGAGTTTTAAGTGCTGAGAGAACGCTAGATTCCTTTGCATCGGATCCGCTAACAGAGATTCCATCTGAGAGGGCAATTCTTGCCAGACCACTCATGCCAGAGCCGCCGATTCCAATAAAGTGAATCTTTTTCCCAGCTAGTGATTGCACCTACTTACCTCCAGATAAAGCAAACTCCATGAGTGAGGCAATCTTAGATGCAGCAATGATGTCTTGCTCTGAACCATCGATTGGCGATTTCCGACTTGCTTCCAAAAGTCTTTGAACATTCTGTTCAAGCCACTGCGCAGTGAAATCGGATTGAGAAATTACTTCGGCGCGACCTTGTTCAACTAGGGAATTCGCATTGAGTTCTTGCTCTCCATTACCTACTGGCAAGGGAATAAACAGGGCATACCTGCCTAATGTATTAATCTCGGCGCAAGAGACCGCACCACTTCTAGAGATAATCAGATCTGCTGCGATGTATGCAGTAGCCATATCTGAAATGTAATGCGAGGATTTGTAATGCGAATCTGATTCTGGCAATGAGTTCTTTGCCCCTACAGAATGCAGAATTTGAATCTCTTGTGATTTCAAATTCAATTTACTCTGCTCGATAACTGAATTGATTGCCAAAGAACCTTGAGAGCCACCAAAAACGAATAGCAGTGGGAGTTCGTCGCTGAATCCAAGTGAACTCTTGGCACTTTTGCGCGCTTTGTTCCAGTTAAATTCGCTGGCTTGATGAGCCTTAACGATGTTCTCCTTCAGGGGCAATCCTGTAATAAGTGCTCGCGAGAGTTGTCCGGTTGAAATTGGATATGTAGTTGCCAAATAATTCGTGAAAAGTGCTCCAAGTCTATTTGCGATTCCAGGGCGCGCATTTGCTTCGTGAATCACGATCGGAATTCTGCGCAACGCTGCTGCGATGTATGCCGGACCTGAAACATATCCCCCGAAACCCACGAGGAGCTCGGCGCCAGCAAGAGCTTTAGAACATTGAACAACAGAACGAATAAGTGTGAAAGGAGTAAGTAAGAGTGAAGGAGAGAGCGCACGAGAAATACGAACTTTGGTTATTTGGCATAATTGGAAACCTGCCTCAGGAACCAAGCGATTCTCTAAACCTGAAGAGGTTGCGAAAAACAAGATTCGATCCTCTGGGTTTCTTGATCGCCATTCGCGAGCAACCGCAAGAGCAGGCTCTACATGTCCGGCAGTTCCGCCTCCTGCAAAGAATACTTTTCTCATCTTTGTCTTTTCTTAATTAGCTCAGTTCTCACTTCTGGATCTCGTAGTGCGACTCCTACGACAAATCCAAGTGCACAAAGCGTTGCAAGGAGTGCTGATCCCCCATAGGAAACCAGAGGCAACGTCACACCCACAACAGGAAGCATGCTGGTTGCAGAACCGATGTTAAGAAATGATTGAACCGCGATCCAAATACCAATTCCAGAAGCTGCATATCTACTCATAGGATCCTGTGCGCGCAATGCAATTCTAAATATGGAATACACCAAAATCCCAATAAGGATAAGCACTGCCAAAGTTCCAACTAATCCCAACTCTTCACCGATAACGGAGAAGATGAAGTCCGTATGTGCTTCGGGAAGATTTCCCCATTTTTGCCTACTGCCACCAAGTCCTACACCGAAGAGTCCGCCGCTAGCAAGACCCAGCAAACTATGTGCTGGCTGCCACCCGAGATCTTTGTAATCTTCCGGTGCAAATGGATTGAGAAATACTAGAAAACGCTTTGATCGATATCCGGAAGTTAGAATTAACACAGCAAAGACAACTGCACCTATCGCAGTGATGCTTCCAAGAATTTTCATTTTTATTCCAGAGACAAACAGTAGTCCTGCAAGAATCATTGCAATCACAGACGCAGTACCTAGGTCATTGCCCATCATGACGAGGATGAGAACCACTATGAATGCTGGCGTGATCAGCTTAAGTACATTTGTGTTGAATCTTCCTTTTAACTCTCGACGCGAGAGTTGGAAACTTGCCCAGATAATCATAAAGAATTTTGCGAACTCACTTGGCTGGACATCAAAGAAGCGTAAATTGATCCAGTTAGTATTTCCATGAACCGTTTTTCCAACGCCTGGGATGAGAAGAATTCCAAGAATTATGATGGAAACAATGAAACCGTACTTTCCGATTCTCTCCCAATTCTTAGTAGAAAGTTTAGAGAGATAGATTGCAATCGGGATAGAGGCTACTAAGAAAAGGAACTGTCTGATTACAATTGAAAGTGCTGAGCCGCGAGTATCGATGGCGTGAATTGAAGATGCAGAGAACACCATAATTAGTCCAAGAAAACTCAAGGCGCCTGCCGTTGCAAGGAGCATGTATAGATGATTTACAGGCTTGGTGAGGATTGTCTGCGGGGATTTATGCTTCATTGTTGATTACTTTCTTCACTGCCCGAGTGAATCTATCTCCGCGATCTGCGTAAGAAATAAACTGATCCATCGAAGCGCATGCTGGTGCCAAAATAACGGTATCTCCTGCAACTGCCTTTTCGCGTGCTTGCTTGACAACCGTCTCCATTAGCGAATTATCTTCACCGCCACGCGTGTACTCGGCAGGCGTCTGAATTGCAATGATTTCAACACGAGGTGCTCGTGCTTGTAATTCACGTGCGATCAAATCGCGATCTTGGCCGATAAGAATTGCTACCCGCACACGAGATTTCACTCGCTCTACTAATTCATCCATAGGTGCACCTTTTGCGAGCCCGCCGGCAATCCAAATGACTGACAACGCAGACATAATTGACGCCGCAGCTGCATGTGGGTTTGTTGCCTTTGAATCATTGACCCACGTGATGGAGTCTTTCTCTAGTACGCGCTCAATTCGATGTTTTCCTGGAGTAAAACTCTTAATCGCATCCCTAATACTTTCGTGAGATACACCAATTGTTCGTGCAAGGCCTGCAGCAGCGAGTGCGTTCGAGACATTGTGTGGGGCAACTGGAGTGACTTCAGTAAGTTCTGAAATCATCGCAGCCTCTTCTGGGTTGGCAACAAAGGCGCGATCAACTAGAAGTTCCTCGACTATTCCGAGTTCTCCTGGGCCTGGAGTCTCGAGTGAGAAAAATACTTTTCTCCCAAGCCAGTGCTGGGTACGAGTAACAATCTCGCCATCATTTGCATTAAGAATTCCTGTGTTGCTCTTATCCAGAAGAGAAATCTTGGCTTCAGCATACGCATCAAAACTTCCGTGCCAATCTATATGATCATGAGCGATATTTAGAATGGCAATGGATACGAAATGTGCATCTTCTAGCCAATGCAACTGAAACGATGAAAGCTCGAGGATGAGATATTCGTAATTCTCTGTAGCTTCTACTGCCTCAATGACGGTTGTACCAACATTGCCACAGGCCAGAGCCGAGAAACCGCCTGAGCGAACCATGTGCGCAGTGAGTTCTACAGTAGATGTCTTTCCGTTAGTTCCTGTAAGGCCGAGCCACTTTTGTGATGGTTTTTTCAAACTCCAAGCAAGATCAATCTCATTAATTATAGGAATGCTTGCCGCGCGTGCTGCAATAACGAGCTGATGGTCTTCCTGCCAGCCGGGCGAGACAAGGAATAAATCAAATTGTGAGAAATCTACAGAACTTGGTGCAAGAACTTCATAGGCCTCTGTGGCCAGGATTTTTTCATCCGTGAATGTAACAACTGACCCACGTTTAGTGAGAGCGTGTGCAGCTGCAATTCCTGTTACACCTGCTCCGGCAATAAGGATTCGTTTTTCACTGAGGTCGCTATATAAATTTTGGGCCATAGATTTCCTAGAAGTTATCCAGCAACCCACTCTGTGTAGAAGAGTCCTAGGCCAAGTGCAACGCTCAGTCCAGCAATAATCCAGAATCTCAGCACAATGGTGACTTCTCCCCAGCCCATTAATTCAAAGTGGTGCTGAAGTGGAGCCATTTTAAATAGTCGCTTTCCACCCGTTGCCTTGAAATAAAGCACTTGTAGTGCCACCGAAAGAGTAATAATTACGAAAATGCCACCTAGCGGAATAAGGAGTAACTCCACTCGTAATGAAGTGGCCAGCCCTGCCAGTGCTCCACCAAGTGCTAGCGAGCCTGTATCGCCCATAAATATTTTTGCAGGTGAAGCATTCCACCATAAGAATCCTGTACATGCGCCCGCAAATGCTGCAGCAACTACAGCAAGATCAAGAGGGTCACGAACGTTGTAACAATTATCTGTTGCAACAACCGCACAACTTTGTCCAAATTCCCAAACTCCAATAAGCACAAAAGCTAGGAAGGTCATTACAGAGGCTCCGGTTGCTAATCCGTCAAGACCATCGGTCAGATTGACCCCGTTGCTAGTTGCAGTCACCATGAAAGCAACCCAAATAACTACCAGTACTACCCCAAGCGTGATGCTGGTATCTCGTACTGTTGAAAGTTGAAGCGAGATTGGTGTGAGACCGTCTTTGTCAGGAAAATGTGTTCCGAGGTACCCAAAAGTTGCCGCGAAAACAACTTGACCAAAAATTTTTTGTTTTCCTGAAATCCCTGCAGAATTTTGGCGAGAGACTTTCATGTAATCATCAATGAATCCAACCAACCCAAGAGCGATTACAAGTCCAAAAATCAAAATTGCAGAAACTGAAATAGGACTTCTCATGACTAGGTGAGCAAGAAGATATGCAACGAGTGCAGCAAAGATGATGATGATGCCGCCCATTGTGGGTGTACCGCGTTTTGTGTGATGGCTAGATGGACCATCATCTCGAATTATCTGGCCATAGCCTCTACGAGCTAACGCCTTGATGAGAGCAGGTGTTCCGAAAAGGGAAAAGAAAAGGGCGAGTGCTCCAGCAATCAAAATAAGTTTCACGCTTCGTCCTCCCTTTCACTCCATTGTGCTGATATCGCTTCGGCTAACACTTCTAATTTCTCTGATCTGGATGCTTTAACAAGTACAACATCTCCTGGGTTCATGCTTTGCGCGATGACAAGCGCTTGCTCTTTGTCATCACACACATGAACCATGCTCGACCCATTTTCTGGCAGATGCAGTGCATATTCGGGTGCGCCCACACAAACTAGATGATCGATTCCAAGCTCTGAGGCAAGGGTGCCAATTGCGGCATGGTCAGATTGGGATGACTCGCCGAGTTCATGCATCTTTCCTAAGTAAGCCCACGATTGCCCGCCACGCTCTTGGGCAAATAATGACAATGTAGAAAGTGCCGCTGCAGTGGCTTCGGGGCTGGCGTTATAGGCATCATTAATCAAAAGCAGTTGAGGTAATTCGATGATCTCCATGCGCCATTTAGCCCGGGTTTCGGCCGTCGACAAACCGCCTGCAATTTGATCGAGAGTTAATCCAAGTTCAGTTGCAACTGCTGCAACGGCTAGTGCATTGGCAACTTGGTGAAGTCCGACGATGCGTAGTCCGACTGCACTTCGCCCTTCAGGAGTCACGAGATCAAAATGAGCACGACCTTCTCTGAATTCAATGTCAGTCGCTCTTACATCGCAATCAGAACTCTCTCCAAAAATAACTTTTTTACCTTTGTGCAGTGAGGCCATCGCCGGTGTGTATTTGTCGTAATTCCCTAAGATTGCTACTGCGTTGTCTTGAAGTGATGAAATGAGTTCTGACTTAGTTTGAGCAATCTTTTCTATCGAACCAAACTCGCCTAAATGAGCAGAACCAACTTTAAGAACTACACCTATATCTGGACGCGCTATTAATGCTAAACGTGCAATATCACCAAGATGACGTGCACCCATCTCGACGATACAAAACTTAGTCTCAGCCGTACATTGCAAGAGCGATAATGGGGCACCAAGATCATTGTTGTAATTCCCACTTGGACTGACTGTGGGTCCTACTTGAGATAGAACCGAATTCAGTAGCTCTTTTGTCGTTGTCTTACCTTGTGAACCCGTAATCCCAATGACTTTTAAGTCCTTCAGTGAACTTCTTACATAGTGAGCAAGCTTCCCAAGAGCAACAGTCACATCCGTCACCAGAATATGATTTCCATTCACTGGTTTGCTGCAGATAACTAAGACTGCTCCGTTATTTAGCGCCTCTTCTGCGAAATTGTGGCCATCTGTATTTGCGCCTTCCAGCGCAAGAAAAATAGAGCCTGCAGTAGCCAATGAAGAGTTAAGAACTGGTGCTGAGGTAACCGTGACATCGTCTCCAAAAAGTTTTCCTTCGACAACTTTTGCAATCTCGGATGCGCGTAGAGATATCATTTCTTCTTCTCAATCGCTTGCGCTAAGTGCAACCTGTCATCAAAAGCGGTGACGACGCCATCAATTTCCTGTCCATTCTCGTGACCTTTACCGAGTATCAGCACTGTATCTGTTGGCAATGCAAGGTTTACAGCATGTTCTATGGCGCGTGCTCGGTCTTCGATGACAAGACTTGGTGATGTTACGTTTAGCCCAGAAGTCATTGCCTTAAGAATATCTGCTGGCTTCTCACTGCGAGGGTTATCGCTAGTAAAAATCGCGATATCGCTACCATCGATAAGTGCTTTGCCCATAAGTGGGCGCTTGCTCGAATCGCGGTTTCCACCACAGCCCAGAACTGCAATCACTCTGCCCGCTGTGAATTCGCGAGCAGCTTTCAAAACATTGCTGACAGCATCTGGTGAATGTGCATAATCAACGAGCGCTGCAAAATCTTGACCGATATTGACTGGATCAAGTCGGCCTGGTGCGCCCACAAGGGCGGGAATAATCATTGCCATTTCGATGGGATCTACTCCCGATTCATGTGCGATTGCAACCGCCAAAAGAAGATTATCGAGATTGTATGAACCTACTAGGTAAGTCCTACTCTCAATTAAGATTCCACCAGTTCCAAGCATCTTGAACTCATAACCTTTTGAAGTCGCATGCACCTCAGTGAAGTGCCATTCTGCTTGTGAATTTGAATGCGAGATAGACGCGAAGGGGATTTCGCATTCTTTTGCAAGTCGAGCACCGTACTCTGAATCAATGTTGATAAAAGCCCGATCAGCATATTCGTTGGTAAATAGTTTGGCTTTTTCTCTGAAGTAACTTTCCATATCTCCGTGGAAATCTAGATGGTCTTGACTCAGATTGGTAAAGCCAACCATTGCAAAATGCGAGCCTTTGACTCTCTTGAGTGCAATTGCATGGCTTGAAACCTCCATGACAAGGTGTCGCATATGTCTTTCTCGCATTACCGCTGCAAGTGACTGCAATTCAGGTGCTTCAGGCGTCGTTCTAGAACTCTCAATAACGTCCGAACCAATACGCGTTTCAACTGTCCCGATAAGCCCATTATCCCGGTGCGCTGCTGTAAAGATTTGATTAAGTAGCATCGTAACCGTGGTTTTCCCATTTGTTCCAGTGATGCCGATGGAGGATAGATCACGAGTTGGATTCTTATAGAGTGATGCTGAAACGATTGCTGCCGCAGTGCGCACATCCTTAACGATGAGAGTTGGAAACTCTTTTACAAACTCTGCACCAGTGGCATCGGTGAGCACTGCAACTGCACCTCGACTTCTCGCACTTTCAAAGAAACTTGCTCCATGAACGTTCGCGCCCGAAACTGCAACAAAGAGATCGCCTGCTTCAACGTCTATATCCCGCAGTGCGACGCCAGTAAAAGTCGCATCTGAGGAATTGAGAAACTCTGCGCCTACAAGGTTTACCACCTCAGAGAGTGCGAGGGAATACGTTGTAAGCGGGCGAATCATTCTTTCTTATTCGCAATCTGAGTTGCTTGGTGCGCCTTCAGTTCGGCTTTGTTGAGCGCAACAGGGAGAACAGTTGTTCCTGTTGGAGCAACATTTTCGGACTGTAAAACAAATGTCATTACTTTCTTAAAGACTGGCCCACCAAGAGCTCCTCCGTAGTAACCATTCTTTGGTTCTTGAAGAGTAACGCTGATGACATATCGAGGAGAATCTGCTGGTGCGAATCCGATAAAGGAAGCTGTGTAACCGCTGTACTTTTTTGTACGAGAGTCATAACGCATTGCAGTTCCAGTTTTCCCAGCAACTCTGTATCCAGGGATTGCCGCACTAGGCGCCGTTCCGTGTGCTGATACAACGTTTTCCATCATCAAACGCATCTTTATGGCGGTGTCTTCACTAATGACACGAGTCGTGGTTCTATTTCCAGCTGGCGTGAAATGACCAGATGCATCACTAGTTCCAGCAATTACTGTAGGAGAAACACGAAGACCGTTGTTTGCAATTGTTGCAAACACACTTGTGGCCTGCATAGTCGTCACAGAATAACCCTGGCCGAATGCAACTGTTGGCGCGGTTGTGCCTGACCAATCAGAAACTGGACGCAAAATCCCTGCAGACTCTCCTGGAAGTCCTGATCCAGTTTTTATCCCGATCCCAAATTTCGTTAAGTAGTCATGCAAAGTGTCATGGCTTAAGGTCTCGCCCACTTTGATTGTGCCAGTGTTGCTTGAAACAGCCAAAATTCCAGTGCTTGTTAAATACTGAATTGGATGTTTATCGTGATCATGAAATTTTGATCCTCCGCGAGTTAATGAGTAAGGAACCGAAAACACTGTTGTTGGAGTAATGGTTTTCTCTTCAAGTGCGGCTGCCATGGTCATTACTTTTCCAGTTGATCCTGGTTCGTAGACATCCTGAACAGATGGGTTACGCATCAATGAAAGTGCAACCTTTTTTGTATTGTTTGGATTAAATGTCGGCGCAGTTGCATGGGCAACTATCGCTCCAGTCTTTGGATCCATGACTATGACTGTGCCACTCGATGCAGCCGAACTCTTAACAGCCGATGCAATCGCTTCTGCTGCAACCCACTGGACGTCTCTGTTTATTGTGAGGCGTATATTTGTTCCAGCCTTAGCGGCAACGAGTTCCTGTTGGGATCCAGGTATTTCAGCGCCATTGCCTCTTGCATATGAATATCTACCTTCAGTTCCAGTGAGTGTTGAATTCAATCCTGATTCAATGCCAGATGCGCCCACTCCATCAGATCTAACAAAACCAATCAAGGATGAAATCAATTCTCCTGACGGATATTCGCGGATGAATACTCTCTCTGGGAAAAAGCCAATGATTCGCTCTCCGAGATCCTTGTTCTCGAGGACTTTGTTGTAGTCGTTGAGAGCTTTTGTGAGCTGGTCCCACATTGCAGGTCGGGCATTTCTCATGACTATCGCATACTTCCGCGTGCCAGTGATGCTGGTTTGAATATCAGTTTCGGACAAACCAAGAATCGGAGCTACAAATGCAGCTACTCGAGCTGGATCAGTAATTTGAGTTTGATCAACAACTATGTTGATAGCAGAAACGCTGCGTGCAAATGCAATTCCATTAACGTCAGTAATCTCTCCACGAGGTGCCTGAATAACACGCGTGGACTGCATCTCATTACTAGCTTTAAGTTGGTACTCACTTGCTTGAATTATCTGAACTCGAATCAATTGGCAAGCGAAAATTGTTAGAATTCCCAGAATCACGGTGAAGAGAATCGCAATGCGTGATTTAGATAAAAGTAGATTACCCACGTTTTACCTCGACTCCTGCAGCCCCGCTGAGGTCAAGAAACACGGGAGTCTCCGAAGGGCGCATACCAAGTCCTGCGGCTGCTTTTGCAAGATTTTCTGGAGCAGCATAAGAATCAATAGAGCGATTAATCGCATCACGTTGATCTGCCACGTGCTTTGCCTCTAACTTCAATTCTGAAAGCGTAAAGGCGTCTTGTGCAAGAAGAGTGTTAACGCCAAGTAGAGCAAGGAATCCGGCGAGACTAACCACCGTCAGAAACTTTGCGAAGTACTTATGTGTTGCACGCGCTCCACTTGTCATATCTGGAAATAGGCCCAAAATGATTTCTGCGGTGCGCTCTCCTACTGGTTTGCGATTTCGACCAGGAATTCGAAGCGAAGATTGAATTCGAGCAGTTGCGAGTGACATTAGGCAGCCACCCTCTCTATCGCACGAAGTCGCACAGATGCAGAACGTGGGTTATTAGCTAGCTCTTCATCAGACGGAGTCTCACTTGATCGAAAAACGAGAGAGAACTTCGCTGCATACTCCGGTAGTTCAACAGGAAGATTTCGTGGACTCTTTGATGTAGAAGCTTCAGTAAAAATCTCTTTTACGATGCGATCTTCAAGCGATTGGAATGACATGACTACTAGACGGCCACCGACCATGAGTAGTTTCAGCGCTTCAGGAAGTGCTCGTGAAATTGCACCAAGTTCATCATTTGCTTCTATGCGTAGCGCTTGGAAAGTGCGCTTTGCGGGATTGCCGCCGGTACGTCGAGTAGCTGCCGGAATGCTCTCCTTAACAAGTGTTGCGAGCTCGGTCGTTGAATTCAGTGGCGCCTTTGCGCGAGCTTTGACAATGTTTTCAACGATTCGAGTGGCAAATTTCTCTTCGCCGTATGTGCGCAAGATATTTACAAGTTTTCCGGGCTCGTACGTGTTAAGTATTTCGGAGGCAGTGATTCCACGACTGCGGTCCATTCGCATATCAAGTGGAGCATCTTGGGAGTATGAAAATCCGCGATCAGATTCATCAAGCTGAATTGAAGAGACACCAAGATCAAAGAGCGCGCCGTTTAAATGTGTAAATCCAAAGTCAGCAACTACTGTTGAAATTTCATCGAATACACAATGTGATGTCTTTAGCCGATCTCCAAAACGTGCAAGTCTTTTAGTTGCGCGCTCTAAAGCAATTTCATCACGGTCAATTCCAATTACAGTCAGCTTTTCAAATCGTTCGAGCAGTGCCTCTGTGTGCCCACCAAGTCCAAGAGTTCCATCAACAACAACTGGGTTATCACTCGCTAGAATTGCAGGAGCGAGCAGGTCTACACATCGATCGCGCATTACAGATATGTGTTGCATCATCTCCCCCACTTCCTGTTCACTCGTTGCTTGTTTTCTGCGCTCATCTCTGGTCACCGCCGGCCGACGGATCTATTTCGATAGCGACGTCGGGGAAGGGACGTCGCTGCCGGCCCAACTGGTAAGGAGAGGTCGGCGGTGGCCACAGATGAGCGCTCTATGTAGTTTTTGTCTTTCTGATTCAGTTGTACTTCTTATTTAGTTTTAAATGTTTTTTGCTGATGTCTTAAAAAAGTCCCGGAAAAACTTCTTCAGAAACATCAGCAAAACTTTTTTCGCGATCCGCGAGATATTCATTCCATGCAGCGCTATCCCAGATTTCAACGCGAGTATTTGCGCCAATAACGACGCACTCTTTTTCAAGACCTGCATATGTGCGAAGTCCTTGTGGAATAGTCACGCGACCTTGGCGATCAGGAATTTCATCGTGTGCACCGGCAAACATCACGCGCTGGTAATCGCGAGCGCTCTTTGCAGTAACAGGTGCTTGTCGCAACGTTTCAGTGATCGTTGCAAATTCAGTTGCAGGAAATACATACAGGCATCTCTCTTGTCCTTTAGTAATGACAAGTCCTGGTGAAAGCTCTTCGCGGAATTTCGCGGGAAGGATCAGGCGACCTTTTTCATCAAGGCGGGGTTCGTGCGTGCCGAGAAACATCAGATACCCCTTCCCCAAGTGGTGGTGAGCGTGTAATCCCGCTCAATTCCCCACTTTACACCACTTTCCTCCTTTTTACACCACTCTGGCCCATTTTTTCCCTAACCCTCCCCCAATAGCCCCTTCGCGCCCCACCTCCAAAATCGGCGTCACAACGCAAAAAAGCCCCGACCAAGTGGCCAGGGCTCTCTTTGGTTGACTTACTTATTCGAAGTTTCGACGATCCCAACGCTCCTGCATGCGATCTGAAAACGATGTGCGCGATGCCTTAGAGCGATTTCCTGACTTTCCTGCCCCCGCTGCAATAGCTCCGATTGAACGTGCCAGTGTGAGCACGCCCGAGAGTGCAAAGAGGAAGCCCAGTACGCCGACCGGGGTGTTCTTGGCAATGAGGCCAGCGAAAATCACAGCTATTCCAAGAGCTACAAGGGCGCCACCTAGCAATAGGCGCGGCTTTGTAGCCGAGATCGTTGACCCGGCAAGACGTGATTCCAGACGTGGGTCATCGGTAGCAAGTGCTGCTTCCATCTCGTCTAAAAGGCGACGTTCGCGATCGGATAAGGCCATAAACACACTGTAGAACACTTCTTTTTCCTGCGCTAGTTGATACGCCGGCTAGTCCTCTTCTGGCTGAATCAGGCGCCCTGGACGCACACTTTCGCGGCCAAAGCGCGCCTTGGCCTTATCAATGGCGGTGTCGGCATCGCGCCAACCCTTATCTCGCGCACCAAGTTCTAGCTGAACGGGCGACTCTTCAGTCAGATTACCCAGGGATACGCCCACTAAGCGAATGCGCGCACCCTCATTGCGAAGTGCGAGATACAAAGCCTTCACAATCTCGTATACCTCGTGAGTGCTATCGATTCCTAGTGGCACAGTCTTTGAGCGAGTAATCGATGTGAAGTCTGCAAATTTAATCTTGATGCTAATTGTTTTTGCGTACAGATTTCTTTCGCGCAGTCGAGCCGTTGATTTCTCGGTCATGCGCAAGAACTCTGTCAATATTTCTTCAGGGCTATCTATATCTCGTGCAAAAGTCTCTTCGTTGCCAATACTCTTTTCGGGTTCATCAGGAATCACATCACGATAATCACGCCCCCATGCAAGCTCATAGAGTGACTCTCCCGTTGCTTCCCCAAGTGCTCTTACAAGTGTGGAGCGCGGAGTGTTAGCAATATCTGCAACAGTATGAAGTCCAAGGCGATCAAGTGACTCTGCTGTCTTTGGACCTACTCCCCATATTGCGCGCACTGGCAGAGGATGTAGGAATTCAAGAATGCGATCAGATTTAATCTCGAGTACTCCATTAGGTTTGCAATGTTGCGATGCCAGTTTTGCGATGAACTTGGATTGAGAGATTCCAACAGAACACGTGATGCCTTCTTGCTGTTCAACCTGTGTGCGGATCTTCTGTGCAATCTCGCGGCCGTCACCAAATAGTTTCTGCGAACCTGTGACGTCCAGGAATGCCTCGTCGAGTGAAATTGGTTCTACAAGCGGTGTAAATGAATGAAATATCTGCATAACTCGCTCTGATATCTCTGAATACCTGTGATGCTCTGGCGCGATAAAGATTGCATGCGGTGCCATTCGCTTTGCTCGTCCCACCGGCATTGCAGCGCGAATCCCAAATTTGCGAGCCTCATAGTTCGCCGAGAGAACTACGCCTCGAACTCCTGCCCCGACTACCAGTGCCTTACCTTTATATTGTGGGTTATCGAGTTCTGCAACGGATGCGTAGAACGCATCCATATCTACATGAAGAATTACAGACTCGCTCTGCTCTTCACTCATATCGCCACACTATCTCTTTCCCCCTTTTGTTTCAGCCACTTGTCGTAGGCAATGCGCAAGTCCCATACCGCAGTAGCCCGTATTGATATTCCGCGCTTTCCAGTACGTCGTGTTTGTCCGCGTACAAGAAGCAGGGATGTCGAGTACAGAGTTGAAGCGTGGTCCTCTTGTGCATCAGGGAAAAATGTTGAATCGCTACATCCATAACCATCATCGAGGGTAAGAAAAATAACGCGACGTCCAGATCGTACTGGTGGCGTTTGTAGTGCCACTTTTATTCCAGCAACAAGTACAGATGACTCAGAGCGCAGAGTAAGGAGATCTGATGACTTAACTGCCCCAATTGCATTAAGGAATTCGGCATAGAAGCTGAGCATATGTTGGGTTACATCCATCCCAAGGCGCTCTACTTCGCTGCGCACTTTCTCTGCAGGGTTCATGGGTGCAAGCCCACTGCTTTCAAGTGCAGGGGGTGCGAAACCAAAGGTAAGTTGCGAGCCAGGCAAATGCGCAACTGGTGATTTCTGTAAATCACTAAAATGCAATAAGAGATCGCGCTGATTATTGTGAATCGAATCGAAAGCACTGGTGAGAATAAGATTTTCGATAACGGGGACAGAGGCGCCTGATCTGCGATAGAAATCAGCAAGGTCTATATATGGCTGTCCAGTAATAATTGATGCAATCTCTTTCTCGGATATCCCTGACACGGTAGAAAATGCGATACGAATTGCATCTCCATCAAGTGTTCGCTCGACGTGATATTCATCTGATGATTTATTGATATCAAGTGCTGCTATACCAACTCCCATCTGACGCACTTCATCGAGCATTAATCGTTTGGGATACATGCCAGGATCATGTGTCAGCACGCCCGCCATAAATGCTGCAGGGTGATGAGTCTTAAGCCATGCAGATTGATAAGTGGGTAAAGCAAAAGCTGCAGCATGTGCTTTACAGAAACCAAATGATGCAAAGGCGCGCAGGACATCCCAAATCTCGGTAACCACTTTTAAGTGATACCCACGTTCTGTTGCAGCAGGGAAGAACCAATCGCAGACTTCTTGTTGGCCTGCCTTATCCCCCAGCGCCCGTCGTTTCTCATCGGCAGCAGCGAGAGAAATACCTGTCATCACCGAGATAATTGAAATTACTTGTTCGTGAAAGACGACAACGCCTTCAGTTTCAGACAAAATCGGTAACAAATCTGGATGAATGATTTGCGCTGGGTTCCAGCCATGTCGCGCATTAAGAAATGGGCGAATCATGTCGCTCTTTACCGGCCCAGGCCTGAAGAGTGAAATATCAATAATGAGATCGCTGAAGGTTCGCGGTTCAAGTTTTCCTACGAGTTCGCGTTGTCCTGGACTTTCTACTTGAAAAATACCTAGCGTGCGCGTTGATTGAATCAATGAATACGTATCTGCATCATCGAGTGGTACCGCATCGATATCAATCTCTTTCTCTTCTATTCTTTTAATCTCGTGGATTGCATGCGCAATTGTGGATTGCATGCGCACGCCTAATATGTCGAGCTTCAGCAGACCAATATCTTCGACATCATCCTTATCAAATTCGACCATAGGAAAACCGCCAGCATTAATCTGTATCGGTGCGCGATCAAGAAAAGATGCATCAGATAAGACCATCGCGCATGGATGCATTGCAAGATGTCGTGGCAGACCATCAAGACGCGCGGCAAGAGCAATCGTGGCGCGAGTAAGAGGCGCTGATGTATTAAGTGACTTAAGTTCTGGCAACGAGTTCAGCGCTGCATCGATATTTCCTGCACGAATATGTGGCATTGATTTTGCAAGGAGATCTATCTCCATTGCAGGCATTCCCAGGGCTGCCCCGGCATCGCGAATCGCATTACGTGCACGATATGTATCGACCATTGCCACAGTTGCGCACCGCGAGATTGCGCCAGGCTTGCTCCAATCTTGTGGGCCATAGCGTTTAAAGACCATGTCATAGATTTCAAGGCGACGTGCAGATTCGACGTCGATATCAATATCAGGAAGTGCGCGGCGCAGCGGTGAACAAAAACGCTCCATCAACAAACCATGTTGCATCGGATCAACACCAGAAATTCCAAGTAAGTGACAGATAAGTGAACCTGCACCACTGCCTCGCGCTGCTACACGGATATCTGCAGCTCGCGCCATATCGGTGATATCTGCAACGGTAAGAAAATATGATTCGTATCCAAGAGTTGCAACAGTTGCGAGTTCATCATCAAGGCGTGCACGCGCTTTCGCAATTGTTGTGCCATCGTTATAGCGCCAGTTGATACCTGCTTCAGAACGAGTGCGTAGCAGGGTCCGCATAGCAGCTGCCGAATCGGCGCCAACTATGTGTGCCTCTGGTAAATGAATTGCACCTAAGCCAATATCGCGTTGCGGAGATAAGACTGCACGCTCTGCCCACTGCCGAGTTGTTTTAAGAAGTGCGCGTGGTGTGCGCTCCCCTGCTGCTCGGGCAATCTCTGCGGCCAATAGAACCATTTCATCTGTACTCTTTAAATACGCCTCAGCGTTACGGCGTTCTACATTGCGTGGATGCAGCGGAACTAATTGACGGGCGCAATCTAGGACATCGGCAACAGGTCCATCGGCGCGATCTCGCATCCGCACTGCATTAGTGATTACTGCATCAATATCGTTATCGCGAGCAAAGATCAGCGATCGAGCAGCATGAGCTGTAGAGCGAGGGCCGTTACCTGCAACTAGATGCGAGACACATTCGATAGCGTGGTCTGCAAAGAGATCGCGCGTCTGGTTAAAGATATCTAGCGCTGCATCAAAGCGGTGCGCAGCAAGTGCTTGCG
>CAESAB010000004.1_pt1 | contig 39752 bp, 39 predicted proteins | sample 7263531 | NCBI WGS metagenome assembly CAESAB01 (sample SAMEA6814095, study PRJEB35770) | freshwater metagenome | biome: Freshwater; feature: Freshwater reservoir; material: water | place: Czech Republic | collected 2017-05-23 | depth 30m m
AACTGATTAGACATCGAAAAGCTGGTGTTCAAGATGAGGGATCACAGCTAGTCGCATACATATTTTCTTTGTTCGCAGCCGAAGCAAAATCGATTTTAGATATTTGTGCAGGACCAGGCGGGAAAGCGGCACTCCTGGCACATATCGCGCGACGGGATGGACAAGTATTTGTTGCAAATGAAATTTCGCAAGCTCGCGCGAAATTGGTTAAGAATGCGGTTGGAAGTTTCGAAGTACTAGCCGGTGATGCACGAGAGATTGCGCAAACTGGTAGAACTTTCGATGCGATTCTGGCGGATGTTCCATGCACAGGTCTTGGTGCGTTACGGCGTAGACCAGAAGTGCGCTGGAGGCGAAGCCTTCAAGACTTGCGGGAGCTAACTCTGCTTCAGAACCAAATATCTGATGCTGTGATTTCTGTTCTGAACCCTGGGGGGATCTACGGGTATGCCACATGCAGCCCTCATTTTGCAGAGACTTCCTCTGAGACCTTAATGATTCTAAAGAATCATTCTGAGTTAGAACAGTTGGATGTTGCACTTCATTTTCCATCAAATTTACATGGTGCGAGCCGAGGAAAATCTATGTCGTTATGGACTGGAATTCATGGCACGGATTCGATGTTCTTATCGATTTTTAGAAAGAAAGGGTAATCTGAGTGCCATGACTTCTGAGGTTCGGATAACTCCAAGTATTCTCAATGCGGACTTCTCGCGCTTGCAGGATGAGATTGCGAAGATTTCACCGGTGAGTGATCTCCTGCATCTAGATATTATGGATAACATTTTTGTTCCAAACTTCACCTTTGATTTCCAGAAAGCTTCGGAAATTATCTCTTACACAGAGATTCCTGTTGATTCTCATCTCATGGTGGCTAATGTAGACACCATTGCTAGAGAGTTTGCAGAGGCTGGTTCAGAGAGCGTCACTTTTCATGTTGAGGCAGCCAGTGACATCACGGCGACTATCAAAGGAATTAAGTCAACTGGTTCAAGAGCGAGTATCGCACTGAAGCCTGGGACAAGAATTGAAGATTATTCAGATTATTTGGATCAGGTCGACATGGTTCTCATCATGACTGTAGAGCCTGGTTTCGGGGGTCAGAAATTTATGGCGGATATGATGGAAAAAGTTTCCACGACTAAGAAACTGATTGGCGATCGCCCTATCTGGATTCAAGTTGATGGCGGTATATCTATGGAAACTATCGAGATAGCCAGAGATGCTGGTGCAGATACATTTGTTGCAGGAAGTGCAGTGTTTAAATCGCCTGAGCCAGCCGAAATGGTGAAGAAGTTACGGCTATTGGCTGGATCAAGATAATACCGATGCGTAGTTCACATCAGCTCTAGTAAACTTTCCCTATGAAGTCATTTGATGAGCTTTGGATTGAACTCTCTACCAAGGTGTCCGAGGGCGATCCTAATTCTGGAACCGTCTCCGCTGTTACGGCAGGTGTGCATCAGATAGGCAAAAAGATTCTCGAGGAAGCGGGGGAAGTGTGGTTGGCTGCTGAACACGAATCTGATGAAGCCCTCTCGGAGGAAATCAGTCAATTGATTTATCATGTGCAAACAATGATGTTGGCACGTGGCCTTACACCAAATGATATCTACAAGTATCTCTAGGAGATTCGATGTTAAGAATTGCTGTTCCTAATAAGGGCTCTCTAGCCGATGCCTCAATAGAGATACTCAAAGAGGCAGGGTATAGACAACGAACTGACTCGCGAGATTTAGTTCTGATTGATCCCGCAAATGGTGTTGAGTTCTATTACTTACGTCCTCGAGATATCGCAATTTATGTGGGATCCGGAGAGTTAGAGGCGGGGATTACTGGCCGAGATTTGTTGATTGATTCGGGAGCGAATGCAGAAGAAGTACTTCCTCTTGATTTCGGCTCTTCAACTTTTCGTTTTGCAGGTCCAGTAGGTAGTGGGCTTAGTACATCAACAATGTCAGGTAAGAGAATAGCTACCGCGTACCCAGGAATAGTTCATAGTTATCTCGCTAATGCAAAGATTTCCGCTGAGGTAGTGCGTCTGGATGGAGCGGTCGAAAGTAGTGTGCGTCTTGGAGTAGCTGATCTGATTGCAGATGTTGTCAGTACAGGAAATACCCTTAAACAAGCAGGACTAGAAGTTTTTGCAGACCCGATACTTACTTCAGAGGCAATCTTGATTAAAGGATCTCGCACCCAGATGGTGAACGAATTAGAGATTCTAGTAAGACGTTTGCAAGGTGTTGTCACTGCGCGTCAATATGTTCTTCTTGATTACGATATTCCCAAAGTAAGTGTCGATCTCGCTTGCGCAATTACACCCGGACTTGAGTCACCCACAATCTCACCTCTACAGAAAGCGGATTGGGTTGCAGTACGCGCAATGGTCTTGCGAAAAGATACGAATCGCTTGATGGATGAATTATGGGCACTCGGTGCTCGTGGAATTCTCGTTACAGATATCCACGCTTGCAGACTTTAATTACTTTCGTATAGCGCCAGCGCTTTCAATGTCTTCGCGAGAAATTCCAAGTAAGTAGAGAACAGAGTCCAGATACGGCGCAGAAACTGAACTATCAGCGGCAGCACGCACTGCTGGTTTGGCATTGAATGCGATGCCCATTCCAGCGATTGCAATCATGTCAAGATCATTAGCCCCGTCGCCGATCGCTATTGTCTGTTCCAAATCAATATTCTCTAGCGCTGCGAAATCACGAAGCGCTTGAGCTTTCCCGGCTCGATCAATGACAGTTCCAGAGACTAATCCAGTCAATTTTCCGTCAGATACTTCTAGAGAATTTGCTCTGTAGTGTTGTATTCCCAATTGCTTAACCAGGGGTTCAATCACCTGTATGAAGCCACCGGAAACAACTGCGACAGAATGACCCAGCTTATGAAGTGTGTCTACAAGAGTTTTTGCACCTGGAGTGAGAGAAATTTCGTTACGCACTTCTTCCAAAACTGAACTTGGGAGACCCTTAAGAAGCGCAACTCGAGCATGAAGACTCTCTGCGAAATCGAGTTCGCCGCGCATTGCTCGATCAGTAATCTCCTTCACCTGCGGTTGCACACCTGCATGGGCGGCAAGAAGCTCGATTACCTCTTGCTGTATTAGCGTCGAATCGACATCCAAAATCACTAGCTTCTTCGCCCATCGCATTAATCCTCCGGGGGAGACAGCGATATCGATTGATTGCTCATTAGACGTTCTAGCTAATTGACGGCTGAGCGCGATGGAGTCAACACCAGAGACAGTAAATTCGATAGCAGTTATGGGATAACTAGCAGTCCTATGAATCCGCTCGATGTTGCCGCCTTGTAAAGAGATTCCAAGGGCAACTGCTGCGATTGCAGAAGGTTTGAGTGGATTGCCAAGTGCAACCACATGCACGAGACCAACCTTAGCTGCTATTGAAGATGCACCTTGCTCAGAGAACGAAGAAGCGATATCAACCTCTAGATTCTCAGCACACGCGTTCAAATCCTCTTCGATACTCTCTGCATGATCGGGATTGAGAGATATGAGAACTGTAAGAATGAGACGTTCCCGTATTACGACCTGCTCGATATCCAAAATGGTAACGGCAAATGGGGCAAGGGTGTCGAAAAGAACTTTAGTAATTCCGGGAGAATCGATTCCAGATACGAGAATTAGCCCCGTAAACTGACTCTTCTCTTCGCTCATATGGGGGAGATTATCGCGAATCACGCCGAGTTAGGCGACCATTTTCAAGTGATTCCTCGGTAAAGGCTATATCTTTTGTCACCTATGAGTACTGGACGTGTTTTAGAACTACGCGATGTCGCCGTACGCCGTGGTGAACGAAACATTCTGGGACCTATCAACTTCGCGATTAATCCTGGAGAGCGCTGGGTTGTCTTGGGTCCTAATGGGGCTGGCAAATCTACTCTCTTGCAGATTCTCTCAACACGTTTATTTCCAACTTCCGGAAAAGTTTTCTTGCTTGAACAAGAAATGGGTCGGATAGATATATGGGAACTACGCACACGGATTGGAATATGTGGCGCGCTTGTCTCTGAAGATATTCCCTATGACGAAAAAGTCCGAGATGTTGTTCTCACTGCTGCGTATGCAATATTGGGTCGCTGGAATGAGGCTTATGACCTGTGGGACGAATCTCGCGCTGTAGCGCTACTGACTACTTTTGGAGTACGCCATTTAGCCGATCGCGACTACGGAACACTGAGCGAGGGGGAACGAAAAAGAGTGCAAATTTCACGAGCGCTTATGGCTGACCCCGAGCTGCTTCTACTAGATGAGCCCGCTGCAGGTTTAGATCTAGGGGGTCGTGAGGATTTATTGAAACGTTTCTCTATATTCGCAGCAGATCCCCATGCGCCAGCATCGATTTTAGTAACTCATCACATAGAAGAAATCCCAGCAGGCACAACACACGCTCTTATTCTCAAGGATGGTTTGGCGGCAGTCTCCGGTCCTATTAGAGAAGTAATAACCAGCGAGCATATGTCAAATGTCTTTGAACTTCCTATGGACGTTTCTTACGACGGGCTGAGATTCTTTGCTCGTGCACTCTAGCTGGACACCGATACTCGAACCGCATAGACATCTACTAAATTCAATTTTAGAAACCATTCATGACCAAGAAATATCACCACCTCAGGATTTAATCTTCTCTGCACTGTGCTTGGATGTTGCAGCCATCAAATGCGTAATCGTGGGTCAAGATCCGTATCCGACCAAGGGAAATGCACACGGACTAGCATTCTCGGTGCCGCTGAGCGTCTCAAAGATTCCTGCTTCGCTTAAGAATATCTTTACAGAGCTAGAAAGCGATCTTGGAATTGCGATTCCCAATCATGGTGATTTAACACCGTGGGTATCACAAGGGGTTCTCTTACTTAACCGAGTTTTGACGACACAGGTTGGTCAGAGTGATGCGCATAAAGGATTAGGGTGGCAAGTTATCACTGAGGCAATCGCGTCTGCGGCAGCGAATCAAAACCCTGTCGCAGTTCTCTGGGGTAAGCAGGCACAAGAGCTAGGAGATCTCTTCTCTCTTAAGGTCGAATCGGTGCATCCAAGTCCACTCAGCGCCTACCGCGGATTCTTTGGAAGTAAACCATTTTCTCAAGTGAATGCGATGCTCAAGGACACTCATCGAACAGAGATCGATTGGTCGTTGGCATAAAAAAGAAGCGGGCCCAGACCTGTCCGGCACGGACCCGCTTCTTTGATGCTAATTCCTACTATTAACCAACCCAGTTATTAATTGGTGATGATAAGAAGTAGATCATGAATAGGCCAGAGACAAGGAGAAGCAGAGGGTGTACTTCCTTGCGACGACCTTGAATGTATCGAATCACTACGTGTGATACGAAACCTGCTCCAATACCTACTGAGATGTTGTAAGTAAATGGCATCAAAATGATTGTTAAGAATGCAGGGATTGCGATCCCGTAATCTTCCCAATCGATTGCTTTGATTTGAGTCATCATCAGGAAGCCAACAATGACAAGTGCTGGTGTAGCAGCCTCGTAAGGAATAATCGCTACAAGTGGGGCGAGGAATGTTGTTAACAAGAAACATACTCCCGTTACAACTGATGCAAGACCCGTACGTGCACCTTCACCAACCCCTGCTGCTGATTCGATGTAGCTGGTGTTTGAGGAAATGCTTCCAGCACCACCTGCAGCAGCTGCGATCGAGTCGACAAGAAGAATGCGATCGTTATTTGGAATATTTCCATCTTTATCAATCAAACCAGCTTCGTGACCAATCGCAGTCACTGTTCCGACGGTGTCAAAGAAGTCAGATAAGAGCAAGGTGAAAACGAGAAGAATAACGGTGATCAGTGGAACGCGATCTAGGGAACCAAAGAGGTTGAACTGACCGAAGAGACCAAAATCTGGTGTCGCTACGACAGCCTCAGGCATCGCAGGAACGTTAAGACCCCAACCCTTTGGATTCACTTTCCCTGTAGCCCCATCAAAGTTTGGACCAATCTTGAAGGATGTTTCGATGAATACTGCGACAACTGTTGCCACAACTATTCCAATAAGGATTGCACCTTTGATCTTCTTTACCATCAATCCGATAGTAAGGAAGAGTCCGAGTGCGAAAACAATGATTGGCCAACCAACAAGTGTTCCGCCATCACCGAGAGTTACAGGTACTGGACCCGAACCAGTACGGCGAACGAATCCAGCGTCTACTAGTCCAATGAGAGCAATGAAGAGACCGATACCAACAGAGATCGCAACTTTGAGTTGAGATGGAACAGCCTTGAAGACAGCGGTACGGAAACCAGTGAGAACAAGGACTGTGATGATCAAGCCTTCGAGAACAACTAGCCCCATTGCATCGGCCCATGTCATCTGTGAAGCGATACCGACAGCTACAAATGTGTTGAGTCCGAGACCTGTAGCGAGTGCCATTGGGTACTTGCCAATAACACCCATAAGAATGGTGAGTACGCCGGCCATAAGGGCGGTCATTGCTGCAACAAGTGCGAGATTGGGAGCATCTCCGCCGCCTATGTACTTGCCATCGGCATCCTTAGCCAAACCGATGATAAGTGGATTGAGTGCGACGATATATGCCATGGTGAAAAACGTGACAAGACCACCACGTACTTCACGCCCAACCGTGGAACCACGTTCTGAGATTTTGAAATAACTATCTAGCATGACGTACCTTCCTAATTTTGTTAACGGGGGTGTTTTCGACCCCGTGCGAAATGACGGCTCACATACCGGGGGAAGGTGTCTTTAGACTAGTTCAGGCGAATATCTACTTGCTGGTTAAACGCGCAAAAATCCCTAGAAAAATCGCCACAGATTGGCCTATAAGTAGTGCAAATAGGGCGGTACCTACGCCTACGGTGCCTCCGAGAATCCAACCAGCCAGTAACACAACTACTTCAATTCCCATGCGTACTCGTCCAACTCGGATGCCGGTCTTGAAATGAATACCTGTCATAGCTCCATCGCGGGGTCCGGCACCGAGTCCACAGGTGATGTATATGGCTGATCCCAATCCGACAAGAGTGATACCTAGAAGAGCGAAGAGGGTTCCCGCAAATAGATTGTTTTGTTCGGGAAATACATGGGTTCCGATCTCAATGAAGAGTGCAATCAAAACGATATTTGAAAGAGTACCGAATCCCGGTCTCTCTTTAAGTGGTATCCATATGAGAAGCACGAATACGCTTATTAGAAATGTTGCCCATCCAATTGTTAAATCAGTGCGCTGTGTAACCCCTTGAGCCAGTACCGTCCATGGCGCATTACCAGTATTGCCCTGAATGAGAAGTGAATCGCCAAGTCCGAAAATGGCGAGCCCAAAGAAAAGAATTGCAACCCTACTAATCGAAAGATCCCAACGACTTTTTGCAGTCCATGGCGTAGAAGGGACTGTTTTATGTGGTTTGAGGTGACCAATTATTTCGTTGAAATTCATTAGGGGAGTCTATAGTTAAACAATGTTCGTAGGACTTGGCACGCTCATCAATGTTGCAGCTATCGCACTAGGCTCATTTTTGGGAATTTCGTTGGGTTCAAGATTGGCCGCTAAATCTCAGAAAATGATTACCGATGTTCTGGGTCTCATTACTTTGCTCGGAGCGACGTCTGCGTTAATTCCTTTATGGTCTCAGGAGTTTATCCGCGAGCTACCAAAAGGCTCGTCTTTATTGTTGATTCTGGCGGCGATGTTACTCGGAGGGCTTATCGGATCTGCACTCAATCTCGAGGAGAAACTTGATTCATTCGGAGAGAGTTTGAGAAAGCGGTTCGGTGCATCCAGTGAAAGTTCATTCATCGAAGGATTTGTTTCGTCTTCTCTACTGTTCGTCATAGGTCCGCTCGCAATCCTTGGAAGCGTCAGTGATGGCATGTCACAAGGAATAGATCAATTAGTGTTGAAATCATCGCTCGACTTCTTTGCGGCTATGGCTTTTGCATCTACTTTAGGGTGGGGAGTGATGGCTTCGATTATTCCTGTAGCCATCTATCAAGGCGCCTGGACGCTTGCCGGTCTCTTTCTCGGTTCGATACTAAATTCATATCAGATCGATGCCATGACCATCTGCGGAGGTTTGATGCTCATTGGAATTGGATTGAGATTGTTAAACATCAAGAAAATAGCGGTGGGTAATCTCTTGCCAGCGCTGGTTCTCGCACCGTTACTTGCGACGATTCTTCATTCGTTCTAAAACGTAGATGCGTCAATGACAAATCGATATTTAACGTCGCTCTCGACAGTTCGTCCATAAGCTGCATTGATGTAGTCAGCTTTGATGACTTCGACATCGCTTACGATATTGTGCTTGCCACAAAAATCTAACATCTCCTGCAATTCAGGAATTCCGCCAATCATTGATCCACCTATAGAGCGACGACCGTTAAGTAACGAACCAACTTCGACTGCATATGGCTTTCCAGGAAGCCCGATTACGACTAGTGTGCCATTCAGTCGCAAAAGTGAAAGGTATTGATTTATATCAAGTTCTGCACTGACCGTGTTGAGGATTACATCGAATTCTTTTTCGTGATCTTTCAAGCTTGAAGGATCTTTAGTGGACACAAAATGATGAGCTCCCATTGCGAGAGCATCCTTTTCTTTCTGTGGAGAGTGAGAAAGAACTGTAACTTCAGCACCCATTGCAACAGCGAACTTCACACCCATATGCCCGAGACCGCCCAAACCCATCACAGCAACTTTCATTCCAGGACCGACGCGCCAATGCTTAATGGGTGAATACAAAGTGATACCCGCACATAACAAAGGAGCAACTCCATCGAGCGGGAGATTTGCAGGGATATGGACTGCATAATCTTCGTTTATGACGAAGTAGTTACTGTAGCCACCCATTGCAACGGTTTTTCCATCTCGTTCATAACCGTTGTATGTACCTGTCATCGACTCGACACAATATTGCTGAAGTCCAGCTCTGCAACTGTCGCAAGATCGGCACGAATCAACAAAAACTCCAACTCCAATGCGGTCTCCAACTTTGAACTTGGTTACGGAGGATCCAACACTTGTTACAACGCCAGCTATCTCGTGACCTGGCACCATGGGAAATATCGCAGGACCCCACTCTTCACGAACTTGATGTATATCTGAGTGACAGATTCCTGCATATGCAATCTCAAGCGCTACATCATGTGCGCCAACTTCTCGTCTATCGAACTGGTAGGGAACGAGCTCGCTCTTAGCTGCTAGGGCTGCATAGGCACGTGTATTCATTATCTTCCTTCACTTAGTTATCCGGATTATTTTTCGGTAAATGGCAAAGGATCTAAACTCATATGACCCGATCTTGAGGCACGGGCTGTCACCTTGCGCATATGGTGGCGACGACACAAAACCTCGTAGGCAACTTCTTCGCTTTTTCCAACATCGCCAACAACAACTTGTTCACCTTCGGTCACCATAACACCGTTAACAGTACGTGCATTATGTGTAGCCCGAGATCCACACCAGCAGAGTGCTTCTACTTGCAAGGTGTTTACGCGATCAGCAAGTTCAACCAAGCGAGCTGACCCCGGGAACAACTTGGTACGGAAGTCGGCAAGAATTCCAAATGCATAAACATCGATACCTAAACCATCAACGATTTTCGCCAACTGGTCTATTTGCTCTGGTTGATAAAACTGAGCCTCATCACAGATGATGTAATCGATGCGGTCTCCAATAGAGAGGTGCTCGACAACAAACTTATGTAAATCAAGAGTTTCTGCTACTTCTATTGCTTCAGATTGCAAACCTAACCGTGAACTTATTACACCGGAGCCAGCACGATCTTTATTCGTGAAAATCAAGCCGGAACGTCCTCGGGATTTGTGGTTATGAGCGGTTTGTAAGGCGAGAGTTGATTTTCCGCTATCCATAGTTCCGCAGTAGTACACAAGTTCAGCCACGGGGGAATCTTGCCATGTAAATCCGAAAACTGCCCCCGGTGCGAGGTGAAATTAGTGTGAGATGAGCGAATGAACCGAAAGTGCAGGAGAGTGTTGATGTATTTTTTCACGTCCCTTGAGGCTCGAAATTTCAATAAGCACGGATACAGCTGCAACGTGTGCGCCGACATCCGAGAGTAGATCCAATGCGGCTTGGATGGTTCCCCCTGTCGCTAATACGTCGTCAATGAGGAGAACTCGCGAACCTGCGACAAGAGCATCTTTATGAATCTGCAATTCGTCAGTTCCGTATTCAAGTCCGTAGGTTCGAGTAAATGTTGCGTGTGGAAGTTTCCCCTTTTTGCGAATAGGGACGAATCCCACGTTCTTTAGTTGTGCTATTGCACTAGCTAAAATGAAGCCACGAGCCTCGATCCCTGCAACAAAATCATACGAATCCGATACTTCTGAGAGTTCCTTGATTACTCTCTGAAATGATTCAGCATGAGATAAGAGAGGAGTAATGTCCTGAAAGAGAATTCCTGGGATGGGATAGTCAGGAATCGCTCGGATCTTTGATAGAGCTTCAGATATTTCCATTTCACCACCGTACTTGTGTCCGAACGGGGACTTGAACCCCGAATCCCTTGCGAGAACTAGCACCTCAAGCTAGCGCGTCTGCCAATTCCGCCACCCGGACGAGTACCCACTCACAATAAATTCATATCTGATTGGGCCGAACTAACAGGGCAAATATATCTGTCCAGTGCCATGGGTGCAAAAGCGAGGAGAATCAAGGGAGAATGCGACCATGACAAGTCCGTCAGAAGTCTCCACTCTTGAATCTGAAGCGGTAACAATCTGCCAGGATTTAATTCGCATTCCCTCAGTTAATTATGGTGAGGGTCGCGGCGATGAGCGAGCAGTCGCAGAGTATGTAGTTGCCTCACTCAAAGAGGCAGGAATCATTGCAAGCATCTTTGAATCAGCTAGCAATCGATGCAATGTAATTGCTCGAATCAAAGGTACAGATTCATCTCGTTCCGGAATAGTTGTACACGGACATATCGATGTGGTTCCGGCAAATGCCGCAGATTGGTCAGTTGATCCATTTGCCGCGGAGATTAAAGATGGAATGATCTGGGGACGTGGTGCAGTTGACATGAAGAATGTCGATGCCATGATCCTGGCGATTGTTCGAGAATGGTCACGAACTGGTTACACGCCCTCACGAGATATTGTTTTAGCTTTCTTTGCTGATGAAGAAGCCGGAATGACATATGGTTCCCGATGGATGACGGCCAATCATCCGGAAGTTTTCTTAGGGTGCACCGAAGCTATCTCTGAAGTTGGTGGTTTTTCGGTCACTGTTGCTGGAAACAAACGCCTGTATTTCATTGAAGCTGCTCAAAAAGGTATTCATTGGATGAAGCTGACCGCTTTGGGTCGCGCGGGCCATGGGTCAATGATGAATGAAGAGAATGCTTTGACCGCAATCAGCGAGGCAGTTGCAAAGATTGGCAAACACCAATGGCCACAGAGATATACCAAGACTGTGAAAATTCTTTTTGAAAAAATCGCTCAAGCGACCGGAAAACCATTTAATCCGACTGATCTTCGACCGCTCCTGAAAGAGATTGGCCCAACGGAGCGCATGATTGGCGCAACTTTGCAAAACACTGCTAATCCGACAATGCTCGAAGCAGGTTATAAGGCGAATGTGATTCCGGGCTCTGCATCTGCAGTAATCGATGGTCGCTTCCTACCTGGATATGAAGCTGAGTTAAACGAAACTATACGAAGCATTATTGGCCCCGACATCACGATTGAAACCATTAGTCGTGACATCGCACTAGAGGTTGATTTTGAAGGCGATTTGGTTGAAGCAATGTGCTCAGCAATTCTTAAACATGACCCTGAGGGAATTCCTGTCCCTTACCTAATGAGCGGTGGAACAGATAACAAGGCGCTGTCAGAGCTAGGAATTATTGGGTACGGGTTTAGTCCACTGCGATTGCCTGCGGATCTTGATTTCATGGCACTTTTCCACGGTGTCGATGAGAGAGTACCGATTGCCGGTTTGCATTTTGGTGTTAACGTACTTAAGGACTTCCTGGAAAACTGTTAAGCTGAAATTTCGTTTAACACATTGCGTACAATCTCAGGTAGAACAATCTCCTCAGATTTTAAAATACCTCTAAGTTGAGCTCCAGTTCGTGCTCCGACAATCGCACTAGTGATTCCAGGTGTGTCACGAACCCAAGCAAGAGCAACTTCAAGTGGAGCAAATCCGAGCCCCTCAGCGGCTACGCATACCGCTTCAGTGATTCGTGAGGCATCCTCACGTAAATATGGCTCAACATGCTTAACGAAGTGAGGAGCAGCGGCACGTGAGTCGCTGGGTATTCCCTTGCGATATTTACCAGTCAAAATTCCGCGACCCAGGGGAGCCCATGCAAGTATGCCAACACCAGTTTCAACTGCACATTCAATAACTTCATTCTCAGCAATGCGATTGAGCAGTGAGTACTCAACTTGATGGGTTGCTATGGGCGCTTTAGCTGAATTAGATTCTTGAATCGTAATTGCACGAGCGCTTTGCCATCCAGAGAAATTAGATAGTCCAACATAACGAGCCTTACCGGAAGAGTATGCATAATCAAGAGCAGAGAGCGTGTCATCAAGCGGGGTTTGCGAATCCCACATATGAACTTGCCAGATATCAACGTAATCCGTTTCAAGCCTAGAGAGTGATCTATCTAAATCAGCAATTAACGATTGTCTCGAATTATTAACTCGTCTAGCACCATCGCTAAATGAAACACCAGCCTTTGTGGCAATTGCAACGTCGTCTCTCTTGAAGAGCGTACCTATGAGTCCACCGATTACTCTTTCACTATCTCCATCGCCATATGTGGAGGAGGTATCGAAGAAATTTCCACCGGCCTCAATATAGGCACGACATTGATCGGCTGCTTCGTGGGTATCGGTATCGCGTCCCCACGTCATCGTTCCGAGCCCTAATCGGGAGAGTACTAAGCCGCTTTTGCCTGCTCTTCTCATCTCCATGACGCAGACCTTAGCAATATGAATTACGAAAACTCGTCATTACAAAATTCAGGATAACCTTCGTGTTGTGGCGCGGATAATTCTTCTCAGGCATGCACATTCAGTTGCCAATGAAAAGGGAATACTGTCTGGGCAACTCCCAGGTGTGTCGCTCAGCTCAAGAGGTCGGGAACAGGCGCAAACGCTAGTGTCCAGAATCGGTTCTTCTTCATTCGATTCAATTCGCGTTAGCCCTATGCAACGATGCCAAGAAACTATTCAGCCGTGGTTGGAATCTAAGTTCTCCTCAGGACTTAACAAGTTAATTCTTGATGATCAACTTATAGAGATGAATTATGGAAGTTGGAGTGGTCGCCAGCTTAAGCATTTAACCAAGGAGAAGTTGTGGAAGCAGATTCAATCAACTCCCAGCAAGGTGGTTTTTCCTGACGGAGAGCGGTTCACGGCTATGCAGAGACGGGCCTGTAAATCTATAGACGATATTCTGTTAGAGAAGCCGAATGGAAATCACCTGCTAGTGAGCCACGGTGATGTGATCAAAGCGATTACGGCAAAGCTTTTGACTATGAAATTGGATAATTTTCAATCACTCGTGATTGATCCAGCATCGATTACGGTAGTTGAGTTCGATGGTCAGCACGCACAGTTGCTCGCTTTCAATGACACTCATTCTGAGATGGAAAGATTCATTAAGAAAAGTAGGAAGAAAAGAATCATGTTAGGCGGAGGTTCGGGCGAGAGAACAGGTCGCAAGAAGTGAGTTCACGAATCCTTCTCTTTGATAACCCCACCCGATTTGTTGCTGGAACAGTGGGCCAACCTGGTGAGCGGACGTTCTTCATTCAGGTTGAAGATAATTCCCGACTCATCTCGGTTTCACTAGAGAAGGCACAAGTACAAGCTCTTGCAGATCGACTCTCTTACATGTTGCGTGAGATTCGCCAAAGTAACTCTGGGCTAGTCATCACCTCACTTGAGAAAGATGATCGCCCCTTGACTACTCCCATTGAAGAGGAGTTTCGAGTTGGTGTTATTGGACTTGCATTTAATTCAGAAGAAGGATCGATTCAGATTGACATGCAAGCTGTATCTGATTCCGACCAAGAGGAACCTGACTTTATCGATGTGGACGATCTCAGTGGTGATCAGGATATTTTACGCGTTGTTATCTCCCCTTCTGATGCTTCACGATTCATTAAGCGAGCAGTCATAGTCGTTGGTGCAGGTAGATTGCCTTGTCCTTTCTGTGGGGGTCCGATAGATGCAAAGGGTCATCTTTGTCCGAGAGCTAACGGTTACCGACGTTGAGTGATGTATTGACGCATCTCAAGGAAGGAGTGCTCACTGTCTCCGGGCGATTAGTCGATGCTTCAAATGCGACACTCTTTGCTCAATGTGATTTTGGCGGCGAGGTTATCGATGTCATCTATAAACCCATAGCGGGAGAGAGACCGTTGTGGGATTTTCCTGATGGGAATCTCGCGCATCGTGAGTTCGCTGCTTACTTGGTGAGCTCACTTTCTCAGTGGAATATCGTTCCGCCCACGGTGCTCCGCGATGGTCCATTTGGGCGAGGAATGGTTCAACAGTGGATAGAGATTGATGAGTCCGTGGATTTGGCACTTTTTTATCGTGAAGATAATCCTGCTCTTCGTTCTATGGCGCTTTTTGATGCGGTAATTAATAACACCGATCGAAAAATCGGTCACTTATTGCCCGCAAAGAACGATTCCCTATTTGGCTGCGATCACGGTGTCACTTTCCATGAAGAAGACAAACTTCGAACGGTTCTATGGCAATGGGCTGGCATGACTTTAACCAAAACTGAGATTGCACAACTGAAAGATTTACTCGTTTCTATCGAGAATTCCCGCAGAGAATTTGAAGAGCTCATCACGGTTGCAGAGATCCAAGCGATGCAGAGTCGCATTATGAGGTTGATTAATGAGGGAGTGTTTCCTGAGCCAAGTGAAGATTGGCCAGCCGTGCCATGGCCCCCGTTCTAGCGTTCTTGGGTAGAGTTTTCATATGAATGGCTGGCCACTTTTATACGTCCCAGAAATTCCAGCTGGCTATTCGATTCCTGAATTGCGACTATTAAACACTGCCACGAAAGAAATCGAAACGATTCCGCAGAAGAGCGAATATCGACTCTATGTCTGTGGGATCACACCTTATGACGCTACTCATTTAGGTCATGCTGCGACCTACTTAGTTTTTGATTTGATTCATCGCTACTTGCGTGCAACTGGCGCGCGCGTGAGATTCGTGCAGAACATCACTGATATTGATGATCCTCTTTTAGAACGTGCGGCACGAGATAGCATCACGTGGGAAGAACTGGCTCAAAGTCAGATTGATCTTTTCCGCGGAGATATGACGGATTTACACATTCTTCCGCCGGATTTTTACATGGGAGTTGTCGAGTCGATGTCCTTGATCATCAGCGCGGTTCAGAAATTAATTGATGCTGGTCATACTTATAAAGTTAACGGCGACATTTATTTTCGCGTTCATTCGGATCCAGACTTCGGAACTCGATCCAAACTCTCACATGATCAGATGATGGAAATATTTAGAGAACGTGGGGGAGATCCAGATCGAGTCGGAAAAGAAAACCCATTAGATGCGCTGGTGTGGCTTGCTCAACGACCTGGAGAACCAGGATGGGAGAGTCCTTTCGGAATAGGAAGGCCTGGCTGGCATATTGAATGTTCTGCGATAGCTCTGAATTTTCTCCAATCTAGTTCAGATGATGAATACTCGATTGATATTCAGGGTGGTGGTTCTGATCTGATATTTCCTCATCATGAAATGTCGGCCTCTCAAAGTTTTTCGATTACGGGAAAACCGTTTTCGAGATTCTATGTACATGCCGGAATGGTCGGACTAGACGGCCAGAAGATGAGCAAGTCTCTAGGAAATCTCGTCTTTGTTTCTAAGATTATTTCTTCAGGTTTTGAGCCCATGGCAATTAGATGGGCACTGATGAAGCACTCCTATGACCAAGATGTCATGTGGCATCATTCGATGATTGAATCTGCTGCCGCTGAAATTGAAGAGTTGCGTGAATGCTTATCTCGAGTAGATGTTGCACCCACTGAATCGGTAATCAGTGCCCTGATCTCTTCTTTGTCAAACAATCTTGATACTGCACATGTAGTCAAAGAGCTGAAGCTGTGGATACAAGAAACTAAATCGGGTAAAACAGGTGGACATGCAGGAGAGCTATCTCGCGCCATTGATTCACTTCTTGGATTGGCGCTTTAATCTCCGCTTTGCCTGCGTAAGAATCTTTCAAGCTCTCGCGCTATAGATTCTCCCGTCGCCTCTGGTAACTCCGAAGAATCCTTACTTTCCTCTAAGGCTTTTACGTAATCTGCGACATCCGAATCTTCTTTCGCTAAATCCGTGACTTCGTTCTCCCACTCAATTGATTCATCTGGAAGTTCCCCTTGAGGGATCGAGATTTCCAAGAAGTCTTCTAACGCATTCACGAGCGCCAAAGTAGCTTTCGGAGATGGTGTATTCGAGGCGTAGTGAGGAACTGCAGCCCATAGAGAAATCGCATCTATTCCCCGGCGAACGCACCCATCTTGAATAACTCCAAGGATTCCTGTTGGACCTTCATACTTACTAATCTCAACACCAAGACGCTTTGCTATATCTGGATGAGCACCACTGCCGCTTACGGTAATCGGGCGTGTATGAGGTGTATCAGCAAGCATTGAGCCAATCGAAATCACCATCGCAACTTCTAAATCATCAGCTAGGTCGAGTAGTTCGGAGGCGAATGTCTTCCACTTCATCGAAGGCTCTACACCTCGAACTATGATGAAATCGTTCTCGAGTTCAGGAGTTTGCAACCCGAATACTTGAGTCGATGGCCATGTGAGTGACCTGACGCTTGATTCATCCACAACTATTGTTGGCCGATTTACTTGAAAGTCATAGAAGTCTTCTGCATCGAGCTCTGCAATCAACTCAGGAACAACATCATGTGCTGGATCAGTCCAACACCCCAGAAGGTGAGATACCGCACCAGTTGCTGCTTCTGCGGCGTCATTCCATCCAGTAAATGCGATGACCATAATTGGGGCGCGCAACGAAGGAATGTGAAGAATCTCCATATCCGCACCTTACGGTAACCTCAGCGCCGTGACGAATGCAAAAACGCCAGAAGTTATCAATGAGGGCTTGCTTCGTCGCGCCCTTCGCGCCGGCACAGTGATTGCTGACGGCGCTATGGGAACAATGCTCCAGGCCGCCGACCCAATTTTGGATGACTTCCAAGGCCACGAAGGTTGCAACGAGATTCTCAACATTACCCGACCAGATTTAGTGCGTTCAGTTCACAATGCTTATCTAGCAGTCGGCGTCGATGCAATAGAGACGAATACCTTCGGTGCAAACTGGGCCAACCTCGCTGAGTACGGGATTGAAGATCGAATTTACGAACTTGCGCATGCTGGGGGAGTTATCGCGCGAGAAGCGGCAGATGCATTTTCAACAGAAGACAAACCTCGTTTCGTTCTCGGGTCTCTAGGCCCTGGTACAAAACTTCCAAGTCTTGGACACACGACATATCAAAAATTAAAGGATGCGTATCAACTTGCCTCTGAAGGATTAGTTGATTCTGGCGCAGATGCACTTCTTATTGAAACGACTCAAGATCTATTGCAGGCTAAAGCCGCCGTAAATGGTGCGCGCGCAGCGGTCGAAAAGTCTGGACGAGATGTACTGATAATTGCTCAGGTGACGGTGGAAACAACCGGAACTATGCTCCTTGGCTCGGAAATCGGAGCGGCTCTTAATGCACTTGAACCGCTGGAAATAGATTTGATTGGACTTAATTGCGCAACGGGTCCGGCTGAAATGTCAGAACACTTAAGATACCTTTCAAAGAATTCGACAGTTGGTATTTCAGTGATGCCAAATGCGGGCCTACCGATTCTAGGTAAGCATGGCGCCGAGTACCCACTTGGGCCCGAAGAGTTGGCTACGGCACTTGAAACATTCGTCAATGACTATGGAATATCACTCATTGGTGGTTGTTGTGGAACCACTCCTGAGCATTTGGCATCGGTTGTGAAGAAGCTTTCGGCGCATTCGGTTAAAGAGAGAACCATCACTCTTGAACCCGGCGCCTCATCAATCTATCAATACGTTCCATTTAGGCAAGATAAGACCTATTTGGCAATTGGCGAACGCACCAACGCGAACGGTTCCAGAGCATTTAGAGATGCACTTGTTGCAGAAGACTGGGCGACATGTGTTGAAATCGCTCGAGATCAAATCAGAGATGGTGCGCATATGCTCGATCTTTCGGTTGATTATGTTGGACGCAACGGGGCCCGAGATATGGCAGAGATAGCATCTCGATTCGCAACTTCATCCACGCTACCAATTGTTTTAGATTCAACAGAGCCTCTCGTATTAAAAGCTGGTCTGGAAGCACTAGGTGGACGATCTGTAATCAACTCCGTTAATTACGAAGATGGTGATGGTCCAACATCTCGTTTCGCGCGAATTATGCCTTTAGTTCAGGAACATGGCGCTTCAGTTGTAGCTCTGACAATTGATGAGGAAGGACAAGCGCGTACCGCAGAATGGAAACTTCGTGTTGCGCGCCGACTCATTAAGGATCTGACTGAAAACTGGGGTATGAAAACTGGGGATATCTTGATCGACACTCTCACCTTTCCCATCGCTACCGGACAAGAAGAGACACGACGCGACGGCCTGGAAACCATCAGTGCTATCCGCAGCCTCAAAGAAGAATTTCCAGATGTTCAAACAACTCTCGGAGTAAGCAATGTTTCCTTTGGACTCAATCCTGCTGCAAGGGTTGTTCTCAATTCAGTCTTTTTAAGTGAATGTGTATTGGCTGGCCTCGATTCCGCGATCGTGCACCCTTCTAAGATCATGCCAATGGCACGCGTTGATGAAAAACAAAGGAAAGTTGCACTCGATTTAATTTATGACCGTCGGGAGTTCGATGGCGAGAACGTCACCTACGACCCACTCACCGAATTTCTTCAACTATTTGAGGGCGTAGAGCTTGCTGCTTCGCGAAACATTCGAGCATCGGAGTTGGCGGCTCTTCCACTTCGAGAAAGACTCGAGCGCCGCATTATTGACGGTGAGAAAGTTGGACTCACCGACGACCTAGATGCCGCCATGTCTGAGGGAGTAACGCCTATAAATATTATTAATGACCATCTTCTAGAAGGAATGAAGGTCGTTGGTGAGCTCTTCGGTAAAGGTGAGATGCAGCTTCCATTTGTTTTACAGAGTGCTGAAGTAATGAAGTCGGCGGTTGCGTACCTTGAACCACATATGGAGAAACTAGATGATGCAGGTCGCGGCCGAATTCTTCTTGCGACGGTAAAGGGCGATGTTCACGACATTGGTAAGAATCTTGTTGACATCATCTTGTCGAATAATGGATATCAAGTTGTCAATATCGGTATCAAGCAAACGGTTAACCAAATTATTGATGCTGCACTAGAACACAATGTAGATGCTGTTGGCATGTCAGGGTTACTTGTGAAATCAACAGTGATCATGAAGGAGAATCTGGAAGAAATCACATCTCGTGGTCTTGATCAGAGATGGCCCGTGATCCTCGGAGGAGCCGCACTTACTCGAGCTTATGTCGAAGATGATTTAGCGTCGATGTTTCCGGGTGAGGTGCGATACGCGCGAGACGCTTTTGAAGGTTTACGTCTTATGGATGCGATCATGTCGGTGAAGCGCGGCGATGAAGGTGCTGCGCTACCGGCACTTCGAGAACGAAAGGTAAAGCGCGTAGAGAAAAGCTTTGAAGAGAGATTGCTCGATACAACCAGAAGCGAAGTAGCAGCTGATATCGATATTCCTGGTGTTCCATTCTTTGGATCTCGAATCGTTAAAGGAATTCCACTGGCTGATTACGTCGGAATGCTCGATGAACGTGCACTTTTTGTTGGTCAGTGGGGGCTGAAGGGTAATCGCGGTGAATTTGAAGAGATGGCCGAATCAGAAGGCCGACCTCGACTTCGTTCCTTGCTCAATCAAGTTCAATCGCAAGGTTGGCTAGAAGCAGCAGTTGTATACGGTTACTTCCCATGCGTTTCAGAGGGGAATGATCTGATAGTTCTGCATCATGAAGGTCCCCATAAAGGTCAGGAGCGAGTGCGATTTAGATTCCCTCGTCAATCGCGAGATCGTAGGCTCTGCCTTGCAGATTTCTTCGCCGCTAAAGATTCAGGAAGAACAGATGTTGTCGCGTTTCACGTCGTCACGATGGGTAACACTGTCAGTAAGGCTGCAAACGAATTATTCGCAGCAGATAAGTATCGCGAGTACCTTGAACTTCATGGCCTTTCGGTTCAGCTCACTGAGGCACTTGCCGAGCATTGGCATGCTCGTATTCGCGAGGAGATGAAAGTCCGCGATTTAGATGCGACCGATTTGCAGGGGATTTTAGATCAAGGTTATCGAGGCTCTAGATACTCCTTTGGTTACCCCGCCTGCCCAGACATCGAGCAACAGACACAACTGTGTGAACTCCTTGAACCCGAGAGAATCGGAGTAGAACTCTCCGAAGAGTTCCAACTTCACCCTGAACAGTCAACGTCAGCAATTATTGTGCATCACCCAGAGGCAAAGTACTTCAACGCAAATTAGTTTGATTAGTTATGTGCAGGGCAGATAGTTTTAAAGAAGCACCAATCGCATAATCTTGATTTCTTTGTTGGAAAATGTTTGGTTTCGATGGCAGAGAGAATCTCTTCTCCAATGTTGAGAAGAATCTTTTCAGTGGATTTAAGTTGAACCTCTGTCGGGGAACTTTCAACAATTTTTTGATCACCAAGGTAAATCAGTTTAAGCAGTCGGGGGAGTACCCCATGATTCTGCCAATAAAGCAGCGCGTAGACTCGAAGCTGAAAGAGGGCTTTCTCTTCCCATCCAGGTTTGGGAGATTTTCCGGTTTTGTAATCCACGATTCGAACCTCACCGGTGGGAGCAATATCTACTCGGTCGACGTAGCCATGAAGGTAAATCTCCTCAGACAAGTTCTGTTCCAAATGTAATTCTCGGAATGTGGAGTCAAAAGACTGTGGGTTCTCAAGAGTGAAGTAGCTCGAGAGTAAGGAACCAGCCCGATCCATCCACTCCTTTTCATCTAGGACCAACTGCGCTAACTCTGGTTGAGATAAGAGGTGCTCCTCCCATGCTTTAGGAAGTAAGTTCAAAGCTGTCACAATTGTGCGATCTTCGATTTTTTCTTCGAACAAATCCTCAAGAACCGAATGGATTAGTTTTCCTCGCTCTGCATCAATGCTGGGTGGTTCAGGAAGCTGGTCGATAGCGCGATATTTATAGAGTTGAGGACAGTTGTTGAAGTCGTTAATTCGACTAGGTGAGAGCCTCAACTGTTCCATTGGAGCGACGATACCCTGACGTGCCGACAGATTTGAGTTCCTCGCCTAGGATGCGCATGTGTCCAGAGATGGTTTTTTCAAAGCGGGGGATCGCGTTCAACTTACCGACCCAAAAGGAAAGCTATACACCTTCACTATTACTCCAGGTAAGGAGTGGCACACTCATAAAGGTTGGATAACCCACGATGATCTCATCGGGCTTCCTGAAGGTTCAGTCGTGAGCACCACCGCAGGCCTTAAGTTCACTGCATTTATTCCACTTCTCTCTGATTTTGTTCTCTCAATGCCTCGAGGTGCAACAATTGTGTATCCGAAAGATGCAGCAATGATTGTTGGATTCGCTGATATATATCCAGGTGCACATGTTCTAGAAGCTGGTGTAGGCAGTGGTGCTCTCACTCTCTCATTGCTACGTGCTGTAGGTGATTCTGGAACTGTTCACTCTGTCGAGCGTCGAGAAGATTTTGCAGCCAATGCTCGATCGAATATTGAAACTTATTTTGGAGTGATACCGGAAAACTGGAAATTAGATGTTGGCTCTGTGCAAGATCAGGAATTTCCCAAGAAATTTGATCGCGTCATCTTAGACATGCTAGCTCCATGGGAATGCATTGAAATGGCGGCGAAAGTCTTGCGACCAGGAGGCGTTTTTCTCGCCTATGTAGCAACAACTACACAGTTATCCGCCACAGCAGAGGCGCTAAAAAACGATGGTCATTTTACGGAGCCTGAGAGTTCTGAGACTATTGTGCGTGGATGGCATCATGAAGGATTAGCTGTTCGTCCTCAGCAGCGCATGATCGGTCATACAGGTTTTCTCATTCAAAGTAGGCGAATGGCTCCGGGGGTAGAAGTTTTAGCGCGGCGTAGGCGACCGGCAAAAGGAGCTTACGGTGTCCCGGAAGAGTGAAAGACTCGTAAATCTCACAATCGCTCTTCTTGCGACATCTCGGTGGCTCACCAAATCCGATATTTTTAAAGCTATCGATGGATATTCAGGGGATGTGCAGGCGCAGGAAAGAATGTTCGAACGAGATAAAGAGGAGCTACGAAATCTCGGTATCGAGATAGAAGTTGGGACATTTGATCCCCTTTTTGAGGATGAGGTCGGTTATCGAATTCGTCCCGAGAAGTACCAAATCAATATCAAAGAGTTGTCGAGCGTGCAGCTCTCACTTCTATCAGCTGCCGCCTTGAGCTGGAGGAGTGCCGAAGTTAAATCTCAGGCATCATCCGTTTTGCTGAAGTTAAATGCGTTAGGAATATCTTGCGATGCTGATTCTCTTAATATATTTGCTCCAGTCATTTTCAGTTCTGATGAGAATCTAGAGAGGGTTCTAGATGCTATTGCAGCACGGAAAATGATTTCTTTTCAGTATCGGAACAGTGATTTTTCTCTTCAAGAAAGGGTTATTGAGCCTTACGGTGTTGGTACCAAGAATGGCTATTGGTACGTCGCCGGCAGGGATCTGGACAGAAAGAGCATTCGTCTTTTCAGACTTGATCGATGTGTCGCCCTGATAAAAGAGCAAGGTAAAGCAGGTTCATACGAAGTTCCAGGGGATTTTTTGATGGTTAACCATCTCTCTGCTCGGGATCGCAATCGCAGTTGTACCTTGTCAGTTCGAGTCAACCGCGGAAATGAGATACGTAAGTTCTCTGCGCTCATTGAATCTTCCGAAGATTGGGATACCCTCTTGTATTCCTACACCGAAGATTCTGAATTGATGAGTGATCTCTTGTGGCATGGAGATGACGTCAAGGTCATCGCTCCCGTTGAAATTGTGGCTCAATACAACTCAATCTTGGCAGAGATTGCGAAGTTACATGGCTAAGAGCACCAATCCCATACAGAAGGCGTCACGCCTACTTGATCTCGTTCCATTTCTTTACTCGCATCAAGGAATTTCCATAGCCGATTTAGCAAGGAATTTTGAGGTTACTGAATCCGAGATATTGTCAGACCTCAACACGCTCTGGATGTGCGGAGAATCCCGATTTGATTTGGTGGATCTTGAATTTGAATCCGGCTTTGTGACTATTCGTAATGCAGATGCTCTCAATCGGGTGCGTTCGCTATCTACTCAAGAGACTATGACGATCCTGTTCGGGCTTGATATGTTGAGGGACGATTTAATTCACAATCGTCCAGATCTTGTACACGATATTGACGGTTTGCGAAACCTTCTCAATCAGAAAATGACGATGGCTATTTCTGCTACGCCTGCGTATGATCCTAGAGTTAAACAGGTAATTGACATTGCGGTACAAACTCGTAAAGCTCTTGAGATCGTCTACCGATCTATCTCACACGATGAACTTAGCCAGAGAACTGTTGACCCTGTTGAAGTTTTCTACCGTGACAATAAACTTTTCTTGCTTGCCTTTTGTCATAGTTCGCAATCACGTCGTACTTTTCGGATAGACCGCATTGAAAAAGTGGTTCTTTCACAAGAGGAAATCTCAGGAGGTTCCGTCAGCAGCAATATTGACGAGAAGTTCTCTGTCCGAATCCGGGTTCATCGCAATCTCAGGCGTGTCCAAGAGGTTTTTGGTGAGCTCGTCGATAGCCCCGACGAAAGCTTTCAGATTTCCATCTTCAATAAGCAATGGTTCTTTAGGCAAGTATTGGCTGCGGCCGGGGATGTGGAGATTCTTGAACCCTCAGCATGGCGCAAGGAGATTCAGGGGGCCGTGGGGCAGCTTCAATCTGCCTCTCGCTGAATTTCAAGTAGTGGGGTAGCCTTGCGCTATGTTTTTACGCGAACCTAGCCACATCCTCATCCTTCTCATTGTCGTCCTCGTGCTGTTCGGTGCTAAGCGACTTCCAGATTCCGCGCGCTCACTAGGTAAATCTATGAAGATTTTCAAGAGTGAGATGAAGGACTTGAAGGAAGACGGCAAGCAGCCTGAAAATAAAGATAAAGAGACCGAAGAAAAGTAAATTCTATGTCGGCCACCAATGGCGGTCGCATGCCGCTCCTCGATCATTTACGAGAGCTTCGCAGTCGTGTCTTTAAGTCTGTAATCATTATTGCTTTCGGTACCTGCATCGGTTGGTTCTTCTATAACGAGATCATCACTCATCTAGCTAAACCGGTGTGCGATTTGAAGGCTGCTCAGCTTGCAGGAGCAGATAACTGTGGAGCTTTGTATATCAGCGGCGTTCTCGGTCCACTGAATTTGCAAATTAAAGTTGCATTACTCAGTGGCATAATTCTGATGGCTCCACTTTGGTTGTATCAGTTGTGGGCATTCATCGCTCCTGCGCTTCATCGTAAAGAGAAGCGAAATTCGATTCTTTTCATTTCCGCGGCTACGCCATTCTTTGCAGGGGGAGCGTTCCTGGGATACACAATCCTGCCGATAGCTATTCGCGTTCTTTTTGGTTTCACACCATCCTCTTTGGAAAACCTGGTTCGCTTTGATGACTATTTGGATTTCGTTATGAGAGCCATTCTGCTGTTCGGAATCGCATTCGAACTGCCCGTATTTCTCATCACTTTCAATCTCATTGGGTTCCTTTCAGGGAAGACAATTCTAAAACCTTGGAGAATCTGGGTTTTCTCCATAACACTTTTCGTAGCAAGTTTTTCCCCATCTGCGGATCCACTCTCAATGCTCGCACTCGCACTTCCACTTATTGCGCTTTACTTTCTTTCAGGCATTTTTGCGCTTTTCAACGATAAGCGCAGAGATAAAAAAGCGATGCAACAAGAGCTCTAATGTGGCTTGTAGCAATAAATCCAGCCTCGGGTCATGGGCAAGGTGCAATTTTTGCTGAAAGGGTCATCAACTTCCTCACTGCGCAGGCAATCTCATATCAAGTTTTCTCCGGCTCATCGGCCGATGAACTCCAGCGAGACCTCGAAACTTTCCTAGACACTCGAGAGTGTGAAGGCATAATTTCTGTAGGAGGGGATGGATTAGCACATTTGGTTTTACAGGTAGCAGTTTCAAGACGCATACCCTTTGCAGTGATTCCAGCGGGTACAGGAAACGACATCGTACGTTCACTTGGTTTCTCACTCACAGATATTGAGGGTTATCTTCGAAAAGTAATCAAGGACAAACCATCAGAAATAGATCTAGGTAATGTTGATTCTGAATGGTTCGCTGCAATTCTCTCGACCGGTTTTGATTCAGTTGTTAATGAGCGAGCAAATTCTTTGAGGTGGCCACGAGGACCCCAGAGGTATAACGTTTCGATAGCGCTGGAACTACCAAGCTTCACAGCCATTGACTACCAGATCACAACGGATACAGAGTCCTTTACGACTAAAGCTATGTTGATTGCAATTGGAAACGGGCGCTCTTACGGGGGAGGCATGCTCGTCTGCCCACAAGCAAATATGCATGATGGATTATTCGATGTGATGATTCTTGAACCCGTAAGCAAACTCGAATTCATAAAGGTATTTCCTAAGGTTTACTCAGGTTCACACATCACTCATCCGGCAGTAAGAACGTTACGGACTAAGCGGATTTCTTTGTCGGCTGATGCTATTGCCTATGCAGATGGCGAAAGAATCGGTCCTGCTCCAATTTCAGCAGAGTGCGTGCCCTCAGCTGGACTAACATGGACTCTATGACGACGCCAGCAGAGCAATATGCGGCGGCGAGGAAGAGAAATACTCATCCACTGACGGTGAAGTTCATTGAGCAGTTTGATTTCGGTTTCGACGACTTTCAGATTACTGCCTGCCACGCAGTCGAAGATGGCAAAGGGGTCCTCGTAGCGGCACCCACTGGGGCCGGAAAGACAGTCGTCGGAGAATTTGCAGCTTTCAGCGCTCTTTCTCAAGGCAAGAAATGTTTTTACACAACACCGATAAAGGCTCTCTCAAATCAGAAGTTCGCTGAGTTTCAGGAGCGCTTCGGAGAAGACCGTGTCGGCCTACTCACCGGAGATACAAATATCAATTCCGAAGCCCAAGTTTTAGTCATGACTACTGAAGTTCTTAGGAATATGTTGTATGCCAATTCCTCCACTCTCACAAATCTTGGTTCTGTTGTCATGGATGAAGTTCATTACTTGGCCGACAAATTCCGAGGCGCTGTGTGGGAAGAAGTTCTCATTCATCTAATGGAAAGTGTTCAGGTTATTTCTCTTTCTGCAACGGTTTCCAACGCAGAAGAATTTGGGGAGTGGCTCGGAGAAGTACGTGGGTCAACAGAAGTGATAGTGAGTGAAATTCGTCCGATTCCGCTCTACCAACATGTTCTTATCGGAAATCGAATGATCGATCTCTTTAGCGAACCTGGCAGAGTCAATCCAGAGATTCTCGGCTTGGAACGTGAAGCGCTTCGAAGAGTGAAGATACCTCGTCATCGCAGGGATAGGTATTCAGAGAATGAAAATAGACTTTCTCGGGCTGAGATTATTGAAAAGTTACAACGCGAGAATCTCCTTCCCGCAATAACCTTCATCTTTTCTCGTGCTGGCTGCGATGCGGCAGTGAAGCAGTGCCTCCAAGAAGGAGTAAAGCTCACAACTACCGAAGAACGTGTCGAGATAGTCGCTACAGCACAGAGATACACTCAAAACTTGGCAGAAGAAGACCTTGAGGTTCTCGGATATCGGGATTGGTTAACCGCTCTTGAACGCGGCATAGCGGCCCACCATGCAGGGTTGCTTCCTAGTTTTAAAGGCGCTGTGGAAGATTTATTTAAACGGGGTTTAGTTAAGGCAGTCTTTGCGACGGAGACTCTAGCTCTCGGAATTAACATGCCTGCAAGAACCGTTGTACTTGAGAAATTGAGCAAATGGAATGGTGAAGCACATGTGTCAATCACTCCAGGGGAGTACACGCAACTCACAGGTCGAGCGGGACGTCGAGGAATTGATATAGAAGGTAATGCAGTTGTTCAATGGTCACCAACAGTTGATTCAGCTACTGCTGCAGGATTGGCGTCTACGCGAACGTATCCATTGAAATCTTCATTTACGCCAACATATAACATGTCTATAAATTTGATCGCTCGATTCGGTCGCGAGCGAGCTCGTGGAAGCCTGGAATCATCTTTTGCTCAATTCCAAGCCGATAGAGCTGTCGTTGGCCTTGTGCGACAAGTGAGAAAGAACGATTCTGCGGCTGCAGAGCAAACTGAATCAGCTCAATGCCATCTTGGAGATTTCAACGAGTACTCTCGAATTCGAATTGATATCAAAGAGCTCGAACGATTGCTGAGTAAGAGGGATGGGCGTCGCACTTTTGATCAACGGCAGCGCGTCAAGATGGAGAATGAACTCGACGGAATGCGCCGATCATTACGCCAGCATGCTTGCCACTCCTGCAATGATCGCGAAACACATGCGCGCTTTGCGGAGAGGGCTGATCGTTTGAATCGCGAGTCCGATGGGCTACGTTCTCGTGTAGAGAACAGAACTCACGTTATCGCCAAAACATTTGACCGGATCTGTAATGTGTTAACGCATCTTGGATACATCGAAGGGGAGAAACCAACAGCCCAAGGAAAAATCCTAGCGAAGATTTATGCAGAATCAGACCTACTACTCACCGAGTCGATTAGACGGGGAGTTTTTGATAATTTGTCTGCGCCCGAAATTCTCTCTGTCGCATCAGCCATGATTTTCGAGAGTCGCTCAGTTGAGAATTACGCACCAAAGATGCCGCATCAGAATGTTGCAAATGCATTAGCTATCGTTGCAAAAATCTGGGTGGAATTAGAAGATATCGAGAATGAATTTGATGTGAAGACACAACGTGAACCTGATTTCGGCTTCTGCTATGCAGCATATCGATGGGCTAATGGACATTCGCTCAGTAACGTTCTTAAGGGAACTGATATGACAGTCGGCGACTTTGTCCGAAGCATTAAGCAATTAATTGATTTACTCACTCAGATTGGTGGAGCCGCAGAGCATCTTCGCCCGGTATGTAGAGATGGGATCAAGCGCTTGGATCGTGGTGTTATCTCATATATGTTGGGCGAACTATGACTCTTATGCTCTTAGATAGCGCATCACTTTGGTATCGCGCATATTACGGAATGCCAGATACTTTGCTGTCGCCGGATGGAATGCCTGTCAACGCAATTCGTGGATATCTTGATATGACTGCGCGACTAATCGGGATGTACTCACCAAATCGCATTGTCGCGTGCATAGAGGGGGATTGGCGACCTTCCTGGCGAGTGGAATTATTCCCCGATTACAAAGCCAATCGCCTTGAAGATGAGGGTGATGAAGAGGAAGAGCCAGAGACTCTCACTCCACAAATTCCAGTACTGCTCGATCTCCTTGATGCATTTGGATTCCCAATGTTGGGTGTGGATGATTACGAAGCTGACGATGTAATGGCGACCTTTGCAGTGAAGGAAAAGGGTCCAATCCGTATAGTTACGGGAGATAGAGATCTTTTCCAGTTGGTTGACGACAAGAGAGATGTGAAGGTTGTTTACCTAGCACGCGGCATCTCACAACATGATTTAGTTGATAAGAAATGGGTTGCAGACAAATATGGAATCCCTGGAGACAGATATGCACTCTTTGCGATGTTTCGAGGCGATCCTTCAGACGGTTTGCCTGGCGTCAGAGGTATAGGCGAGAAGGGAGCTGCGGTTATCGCAAGTTCATTTGAATCAGTAGACGACGTGATAGCTGCCGCAAAAACGGGTCACGATGCTTTAACCGCTTCGTTAGCTAAGAAGATTATCGACGGTGTGGACTACTTGAAGATTGCTCCTACACTTGTAAATTGTGCGCGTGATGTAGCTATCCCTGCGATGAAAATTGATATGCCAGATAAACCAGCGGACTTATCCGAGATTTACGCTTTAAAAGAGAAGTACGGGTTAGGGGCTAGCGTCGATAGATTGATATCGGCACTGCGATGGTAAGAATTACTCTAGCTGCTTTTCTTGGAAGTGCGGCTTTTGAGCCAATCGGAATCTGGTACTTATCAATCATCGGATTTGCGATTTATCTTCGAAAATTGCAAGGAAGTAACAGACCGATTGCACATAGCCTTGCTTTTGGTTTCATCCTTAACGCAATAGCGCTTCATTGGAGCGGTAAGTATGTTGGCGCAATTCCATGGCTATTTCTTTCTGGATTGCAGGCAATGTTCTATCTCCCTGTCGGGTGGATATATCGTCGAACCCATAGTCTTATTTGGAGTTGCGTGACATTACTGGCTATGGAGGAATTTCGCGCGCGTTTTCCTTTTGGGGGATTCGGTTGGACCCGTATCGCATTCAGTCAGGTTCAATCTCCAGCACTACCGATTGTCGCTATAGGGGGAGTAATCGCCCTATCGGCTTTCACTTTGACTATAGCCGCGCTACTTACGCGAGTTAATGTGAAAAGTCTTGTAGCAGTCATCGCCTTGCTCGTAATGGCACTTCTTCTTCCAATGAATCCGCAGGGGAGTGGTGAGATAAAACTGATTGCCATACAGGGCAATACCCCCGAAGTAGGCCTTAGGTTTAACTCAAGGGCAAAGGCTGTCTTTGATTTACATCGCGATGCAACAATGAGAGTTACTCCAGATCAGTACGACGCAATCGTTTGGCCTGAGAATTCAATTGATATTGATCCACGATTCAACCCCGACGTGAGGACCGATATTTCTTCACTTACGACAAGATTGAAGACTCCGATAATTGCTGGAGTAGTCCAACAAGATCTCACAGGTCCTCAAAATTCCTCTATTATGTTTGATGAAGATGGGTCAACTAAAAGTGTCTACATTAAGCGAGGATTAACACCCTTTGGAGAATTCATACCGCTGAGGCGTATTTCTGAAATCATCAGTCCACTTGCTAAAGCCGTCAATGACTTTGTTCCAGGCACTCAACGAATTTCACACACTGTCGCAGGTATCTCAGTGGGTCCAATTATCTGTTACGAGATAATTCTTGATGATCTGGTGAGAGATACAGCCAATCATTCGCAAGTACTGATTGTTCAAACAAATAGCGCCACTTTCGCCGGAACAGCCGAGAGTGCTCAGCAATTAGCAATAACCAGAATTCGAGCTGTCGAGCATTCAAGGGATATTTTGAGTGTTTCAACTATCGGTATTTCTGCTTTTATAGATAATAATGGGAGAGTGCTAAGTCGAACAGCTGAGAATACTCAAGAATCTCTACCTGGAATACTAAAAATCAGTAATTACCGAACAATCATTAATCGGATTCTTGCATGAGCCAATTTGTCATCTTAGTTCCCACCTTTAACGAATCGCTGTCAATTGTCGAATTACTAAAGAAGATGGAACCCCTCCAGCGAACATATAATTTCAATCTTGTCGTAATTGATGATAATTCACCAGATAAAACTGCTGAGACCGTAGACAACCTAAATTATCCGTGGGTGTCGGTTATTCGTAGGCCAGGCAAAGCAGGCTTAGGTGCGGCTTATCGAGCTGGTTTCGCGAGAGTTCTTACACCCGAACATAACTATACCCATGTGGTAACTATGGATGCAGATGGGTCGCATCGTGTAGAAGATTTACCAGCTATGTTTGCTGCAGCATCAACGATTTCGGATAACGAGAGCGTGATTGTCCTTGGTACGAGATGGATGCCTGGAGGATCTGTGGTCAACTGGCCACGCAGTCGACAATTGCTTTCCCGCACAGGCACTCGATATGCACGTATAACACTGGGTATTCCTCTTAATGATCTAACTGGAGGCTTTAGAATTTACAGTTCAGCATTGCTTAACTCACTTAAACTTAAGGAAATGACAGCGACTGGTTATTGCTTTCAAATTGAAATGGCGATGGCTGCAGACCTAGCAGGTGCGAAGACTATTGAAGTTCCCATCACTTTTGTGGAGCGAGTCAATGGAGTTTCTAAGATGAGCAAGGCGATTGTTTTCGAAGCTCTGTGGCAAACAACCCTGTGGGGCCTGGCTCGTAGGCTCAGGCCTAACGCCGATAAGTTACATTATGTAAAGTAAGAAGAATTCTCTTAGGCGAAAGACTCAATAGGCGGACAAGAGCAGACGAGATTCCTATCCCCGTAAGCGCCGTCTATTCGCCCTGTTGTAGGCCAATACTTGCCCTTCTGACCGATGAGTTCGCCTGGAATAAGTCCAGTAAAGGTTGCAGGGAAAGCACCTCGTTCGCGGCTATAGCCATGTTCCCACTTGGTAACAGCAATCGTTGCGATTGTATGTGGCGCATTTCTTAGCGCTGAATCTTCAACTGGAATTTTACCTTCGACTATCTCGTCAATTTCGTACTTAATTGCGATCATCGCATCGATGAAGCGATTCATTTCGAGAATGTCCTCAGATTCCGTTGGTTCAATCATCAAAGTTCCAGGGACTGGGAATGACATCGTTGGCGCATGGAATCCAAAATCCATCAAGCGCTTAGCGATGTCATCGACGGTGACTCCACTTACCTTCGTGATCTCACGAACATCCAAAATACACTCATGCGCAACTAAGCCTTTCTCGCCAGTGTAAAGAATTGGGAAGAAATTCTTCAGGCGATGCGCCATGTAATTCGCATTTAAAATCGCTACCTCTGTAGCGTGAGTTAGACCTTCTCCCCCCATGAGACGAATATATGCCCACGAAATTGGGAGGATGCTCGCAGAACCATACGGCGCTCCTGAAATGGGACCAGGGCCTGTTGCTGGCCCAGCTAATTCATCAAGCGGATGATTTGGTAAAAACGGTGCAAGATGCGCCTTAGCAATCACCGGACCAACGCCCGGTCCCCCGCCACCATGCGGAATGCAGAAAGTCTTGTGAAGATTTAAGTGAGAAACATCTGCACCAAATTTTCCTGGTTGCGAGAGTCCTACCAATGCATTGAGATTGGCACCGTCAACATAAACCTGTCCGCCCGCGTCATGAATCGCAGCGCATATCTCTGAAATAGCAGATTCGAAAACTCCGTGCGTTGAAGGGTAGGTAACCATAAGAGCAGCAAGTGCGTTCTGATGTTCCGCTATTTTGCTACGGATGTCATCGAGACTGACGTTACCCTGATCATCACATGCAATCACGACAACTTTCATTCCGGCCATTACCGCACTTGCGGCGTTAGTACCGTGAGCACTTGAAGGAATTAAACAGATATTTCGGTTCTGATCGCCGCGGGAATCGTGATAATTACGAATCGCAAGTAATCCTGCGAACTCCCCTTGACTTCCCGCATTTGGTTGAAGCGAAACTGCGTCGTAACCAGTGATTTCAATAAGCCACTTCGACAACTGTTCAATTAATCTACGAGAACCCTTGCTTTGCTCAATCGGAACAAAAGGATGAAGCGAGGCGAACTCAGGCCAGGTAACTGCTTCCATCTCTGTGACTGAATTAAGTTTCATTGTGCAGGAACCAAGTGGAATCATCGTGCGGTCAAGGGCCAAGTCTCGATCTGACAAAGTTCTCAAGTAACGCATCATGGATGTTTCAGAATGATACGTGTTAAAAACAGGATGCTGCAAGAATGAAGATATTCGTTTAATTGCCGTTGCTATGCCGCTCCCCTGAGCCGGAACAACAGAGGCTGAGAAAATTTCAACAATCTGTGCAAATAAACCATCTGTAACCGTTTCATCAAGAGAAATCCTTACATGCTGGCTGTCAACAATTCCTAAATTGATCTTCCTAGATCGCGCCTTCGCGTGAATTTCACTGGCATCAGAAACCTTGATAGTCAGTGTGTCGAAATAACTCTTATTGACGGTTTCAACGACAGTTGCGAGAGCTGATGTAAATGCGTGGATTCTCTCTGCTATTGCAATCAAACCTTCCGGACCATGCCACATTGCATAGAAGGCGCTCATATTTGCGAGAAGTACTTGAGCGGTGCAGATATTGCTCGTCGCCTTGTCTCGGCGAATATGTTGCTCTCGAGTTTGAAGTGCCAAACGGAATGCTGGATTTCCATGCGCGTCTACACTTTGCCCAATAAGTCGTCCAGGAAGTGCTCGCTCGAGCCCTGTGCGCACCGCCATGAATCCGGCGTGAGGTCCACCAAATCCCATCGGAACCCCGAAGCGTTGTGCAGATCCAATTGCAATATCTGCACCCCACTCCCCTGGAGCCTTTATCAATGTGAGTGCGAGCAAATCAGTTGCCGCAATTACCAAAGCGTCCTTAGCTCTCGCATTTGTTGCAACAGTGGTGAAGTCGTTGATGATCCCAGTGGTATCCGGGTATTGAACGAGAACTCCAAAGTAGTTTAAGGATGAGTCGATATTCAAAGCATCCACTTCGCGAACATCGATTCCGAGCGGTTTTGCGCGCGTAACAACCACAGATTTAGTCTGTGAATGTACGTTCTTATCGATCAGAAACACCGCATCATCTGACGCCTTAGAAATACGTCGCGCTAAAGTCATGGCCTCGGCTGCTGCAGTTGGTTCATCCAGCATCGACGCGTTAGCAACATTGAGGGCAGTGAGATCACATACAACAGTTTGGAAAGCGAATAGCGCCTCTAATCGACCTTGAGAAATTTCCGGTTGGTAGGGTGTATATGCGGTATACCAAGCTGGATTTTCTAGAACATTTCTCTTAACAACTGGCGGCGTAATTGTTCCGTAATATCCAGAACCAATCAGAGACCTGAAGACCAGATTTTCGCTCGCAAGTGAACGCAGTTCAGCAATTACATCAACTTCAGATTGAGGACCATCTAATACATCCGCCAGTTTCTTTTCAATTGCAATATTTGAAGGAACAACATCGGCGATGAACTTCTTGATATCCGAATACCCGAGTACGCCGAGCATTTCATTTTCTTGGGAAGAGTTGGGCCCTATATGGCGATCTTGAAAATTGCGTTCGTTGCTCAATTAACCACTCCCCTCGCTTGCTGTTATCACAGCTCCCAGGGAAGGAAATATATGAGAGTTAAGCGCCTTTCGCCTTTCGACGTAACGAGAGTTCGTCACTATTTTCGCTACCTACGGCTTCACCGTTAACTTCACCTTGAAGCGTTGCTAACGAACCTTCAACCTCGTGCCAGACTTTTCCAACGGCAATGCCGAAAACACCTTGTCCACCTGCAAGTAAATCGATGATTTCATCTGGACTAGCACATTCGTAGATGGATGCTCCATCACTCATAAGAGTAATTCGTTCAAGCTCGGTTACTCCACGGTTGCGAAGATGATCTACTGCAGTGCGAATATTCTGAAGTGAAACACCCGCATCCAATAATCTTTTTACAATTTTCAAAACAAGAATGTCACGAAACCCATAAAGCCTTGCGCTACCAGAACCAGTTGCAGTACGAATCGAAGGTTCAACAAGACCGGTGCGCGCCCAATAATCTAATTGACGATAAGAAATACCTGCGGCAGAACATGCGGTTGCACCGCGATATCCAATTTCGAATTCTTGATCTGTCACGAGAGGGGGCTCGCTTTCACGTAGTGGGGTTGGATAAAGGTTACGCCCGCAGCGCCCCAATATCCGTGACCGACACGAATAGAACCTCTACTTGAGGTTGAGACTTTCACGGCTACCCTGCAAAATCCTCGGGGTTAATCTGGTCGAGGAACTCTCGGAACGCCTCTAACTCTTGATCTCCCGCAGCCGAAACTTCCGTAGCCACATGTTCGGGGATATCGATTCCCACCTGATCCAGTAGATCGTTATCGACCATGATGTTCGACTTGGTGCGCAGAGCTAGCGCGATCGCATCTGATGGTCTTGAGGAGAGAGGCTCCAGGGCTAATCCGTTATCACGAAGAAGTAACTGAGCAAAGAAGACTCCATCCACAATTGAGGTTATATGGACAGCGGTAAGAGTTATGTCAACCCTGTCCAAGACATCGCGAAGTAGGTCATGAGTTAGCGGTCTATCAGGTGAAAGCCCTTGTTGCGCAAAAGCGATTGCAGTTGCTTCAACGGCTCCTACCCAGATGGGCAAGAAACGGGTCCCCTCAATTTCCTTAAGAAGAACTATCGGTTGGTTAGACGGCATCTCAATTCTGACACCGACAACTTCCACTGGAATTAGCATTGCAATTTAACCCTATCCAGTGACGACTAGAAATTATCTAGCGCGATGCAATCCGCCGCGAACGAGTGCGGCGTGCAAACGAATAGACAGTGATGCGATTTCTTTTTGAACTTCTTCGGCACGAGCCTTCGCTTCTGTGCTCTTCTGACGAGTGAAAGGCGTAATAACTTGCTCAATCAAACCGATTTCACGATCTGCAGCCGATTTAAATGAACGTAGATGCCGAGGTTCGATTCCGAATCCAGCCATCTCTGCAACCGCTCGTGCTACAGCTAAGGCATCTCCGTCGTAATGACGCCCACGAATTGTGATGAGACCAAAGGACTCCAGCTCTACCAGCTGAGAATCTTCCAGTGAAGATGCTTTCAAAAGCTCCTCGCGAGATAGGCGCATCTCCGATTGTTCACCGAAAGCAGCCGGTGCGAACTCGCCATCGACTGTAGCCAAACCAAGTGTTGGGCGAGGCGAGGCGACTCCCCCTTGTGGCGCTGGCTGCAAACCTCGATCAAGGGCATCCAAATTTTCCTTGATGACCTTAAGCGGCAAGTACTGATCGCGCTGAGCAAGCAGTACGTAACGAAGGCGATCTAAATCTGTTGTTGTGAACTTTCGATACCCAGATGGTGTGCGTTGAGGTTCGATTAACCCCTCAGACTCGAGGAATCTTATTTTCGAAATCGTGATATCCGGAAAATCACCACGCAGCTTCGTTAGGACTTCACCAATACTCAAATATGCACGTGCTGGAACGCTCAACTTACTTCTCCCCTGTTGTGTGTGAAGCTGTCTGTGATGAAATAAATAAAAGATGGAACTTTCCGATTTGAATCTCGTCACCAGTATTTAGTCTGATCTCCGAAACAGTCTCGTTATTAACATAAGAACCATTTAAACTTCCTGAGTCCTTATACACGAAGCCCTCTGAGCTCTTTTCAATCGATGCGTGCTTTCGAGAAACCGTAACGTCATCAAGAAAAATATCGCTCTCAGGAGAACGACCAATCGAGGCACCAGTTGATGTCAGATGGAATCTGGACCCCTTCTGTGGCCCTCGATGAATAAAAATCATTGCGTTATTGCCATCACCCGTGAGTGCGCCTTCGATGATTTTCTGTTCTTCGGGTGTCGATTGAGCGAGAAAGTCACTCACAGTTGCGTTCGGGGAAGAGCCCACAACTGATCTAAGGCCAAGATGAAGGGTTGTCGTGAGTTCATTCTGTGAATCTGGCTTTGCCATGAACAACCCCCTTCGATGTCAACTTAAGGGTGACACTAGAGAGTTGGTGGAGAGAAATCAAGCCGGAATCAACCGGTAATTGCCCCGTATTCATATGCAGAAAGAAGTCCTGCAGGCTCACTTTCGACAGAAATTTCGATTAGCCAACCTTCGCCGTAAGGTTGGGAGTTAATGAGCTCTGGATTCTGAGTCAGTGCTTCATTTATCGCCACCACCGTGCCAGTTACTGGCGCAAAAATCTCGGAGACGCTCTTTGTTGATTCAACTTCACCACAGACAGCATCAGCGATGACTGATTCACCAATCTTGGGCATTTGCACATAAACGATGTCACCAAGTGCACCTTGGGCATAATCAGTGATTCCCATTCGGTAGGTTAGCTGCGCATCGACGCGAGACACCCACTCGTGTTCTTTGGTGTATTGCAACTCATTAGGAATATTCGACATCTGAGTAATCCAATCTAACCTGGGATAGCGCGTGGAGGAACTCTAATGCTCTTAACACCACTTCGGAAATAACCAAAGGCCGTTCCCAGATAGAGGGCGACCCCCCAGATTGCAAAGGCCCAGCCGAAAATGAAAGCTAGTTGACCGTACCAAGTATCACTCAGAGCTAGAAGCAAGAATGGGAAGGCATAGAGCAGATTGAACGTTGCCGCTTTCCCCAAGTACGTTACCTGCAAAGGCTCTCTCCGAGAAGCTACCAAAATTCCTGCCAGAACCGCCATGGCAATATCCCTAATAACCAATACACCAATGAGCCATACTGGAACGGCTTCGCGTATGTAAAGAACAATTAATGTAGCTACGATGTAAAGTCGATCGATTGTTGGATCAGCGATCTCTCCGAATTTTGATTCTTGGTTGAGGGCTCGAGCTAATTTTCCATCGAAATAATCAGTGGCTCCACCGATAGCTAGGACCAATATCGCCCAACCGTCATGGTTTCCCGATTGAGCAAGGAGTACGAATACGGGAATGCCTAAAAAGCGTAGAAAGGTGAGCGCGTTAGGAATTGTTAACACTTGCCTACTGCTCCTTATCTCGTTCCTTAACTCGAATGGCTACCTGGACTGGAGTTCCCGGGAACTTAAACTCTTCACGTAAGCGGCGTTCAATAAATCTACGGTAGGAAGCCTCAATCCACCCCGAAGAGAAGACCACGAATTTAGGTGGCGCAATGCCTGCTTGCGTGGCGTAATAAACCCTTGGTTGTTTTCCGCCACGAACTGGTGGAGGGGTCGCGCCAATCAAAGCACCTAAGAACGAGTTCAACTTGGCAGTTGGGACTCTGCGCTCCCACGAATCGATGGCAGTGCGAAGCGCCGGAGCCAGTCTGTCTCTGTGCCAACCTGTCTTCGCTGCGACGTTTACTACCTGAGCCCATTCGACCTGATCGAGGTGCCTTTCCATCTCTTTTTCTATTTGAGTTCTTCTATCCTCGTCGACCAAATCCCATTTATTCATAACTATCACCATCGCCTTACCGGCCTCTTCAACCATTGTGATGACACGTAGATCTTGTTCGGAAATTGGCACAGACGCATCCAGAACGACAACCGCACATTCGCAGCGCTCGAGCGCAGTTTGAGTTCGAAGTGTTGCGTAATAGTCCGTTCCGCTAGCTTGGTTTGCTCGTTTCTTCAGACCTGCCGTATCAACAAATCTCCAGATACTTCCACCGAATTCAATTAACTCATCTACCGGATCACGAGTTGTACCCGCAACAGAGTCGACGATTGAACGATTCTCACCAGCAAGAGCATTGAGCAAACTAGATTTACCAACGTTTGGTCGACCAATGAGTGCGATACGTCGGTACCCATCTTGTACTTGTGCTGCTCCTACTTCTGGAAGTTCATTAACTATGCGATCCAACAAATCTCCGCTGCCTCGGCCATGTAAAGCCGAGACAAAATTCGGCTCACCTAATCCAATATTCCAAAGAGAGTGCGCATCAGATTCGTCATTATCGCCATCTACTTTATTGGCAACAAGAATTGTCGGTTTCTTTGCTTTGCGAAGCTCTTGTACTAATACGTCGTCTTCATCGAGTGCGCCCACTTGAGCATCAACTACAAAACAGAGAACATCTGCTTCGTGCATCGCGAGTTCAGCACTTGCACTGACTTGAATCGAAATACCATCAGGTTTCGATTCCCAACCACCGGTGTCCATAATGATAAAGCGTCGCCCGCCCCATTCGCATTCGTACTGCACTCGATCTCGTGTAACACCTGGAGTATCTTCGACAATTGCTTCACGTCGTCCAATAAATCTATTAATCAGAGTCGATTTCCCAACATTTGGACGCCCAAGAATCGCAACGATAGGAAGTCCTAACAATGATCGTTGCGAGAGCAATTCCCAGATTCGATCGACGGTCTCATCCAGAGTTAGTTCAGTAGAATCGACATGGACAGCATCTGGCGCCATAGTCAGTGGTGAAACAGCTCTCGTCGAATCAACGTGGTCACGGCTTGCAAGTGACTCCCCTACAGCTTCAATTCCTCGTGATTCTTCTTGCTGTTCCGCATCTCTGCGTTGAGCACGAGCAGAAATATCTGCGGTCAAATAGATTTTCAGTGCGGCTTCCGGACAAACAACCGTTCCGATATCTCTTCCTTCAACAACTATTCCTCTATCTGCACGATTGATCAGACTGCGTTGTAACTGCAATAACTCGGCTCTAATCTCTGGCATCGCACTTATTTTTGAAACACTATCTGTAACTTCGTTAGTGCGAATGTCATCTGAAACATTCTTCCCGCCCACAAAAATCTGAGGATCACGAGGATTAGAATTAAAGGTAATTGGTGATTGTGAAAGCGCACTGACAATTTCGGATGCATTTTCACTCTTAATCGATAAAGCAATGTAAGTGACTGCGCGGTAGAGCGCTCCGGTATCTAAGTAACTCCAACCGGCACGTATTGCGATGCTTTTAGAGGTGCTCGACTTACCCGATCCGCTCGGGCCATCTAATGCAACAACAATCATTTCTTAGCCCATCGCTTCCGTTGCTTAATTCTATTCTCTTTGCTAACTAAAGCGTGAATTACCTGCGTGGTGAATGCACATTCCATCCCTTAATCAATAAATGCTCTGACAATTTCTTTGCATCCAACTGATTGAGCGCAAGTGTGATCAATCCAGTTTCTTGTCC
>CAESAB010000005.1_pt1 | contig 38392 bp, 33 predicted proteins | sample 7263531 | NCBI WGS metagenome assembly CAESAB01 (sample SAMEA6814095, study PRJEB35770) | freshwater metagenome | biome: Freshwater; feature: Freshwater reservoir; material: water | place: Czech Republic | collected 2017-05-23 | depth 30m m
AGAGTTAAATCTGTACTTGGTGCATACCCGCGCCCTGCTTTGTAATAAGTTCCACTTCCATCGGCTGCGGTATTCCAGTTCATAAATCTCTTCGAACCTTTAAGGCCCGAATATGTTGCAAGATTTAGAATTTCGCCCGAAGTGCTTTGGCTCTGACTTGATGGTGCTGCTGCATCACCACCATTTTCATCATAAGTAACGGTTACTGGCGGAATTGGAGTTGTGTAACGAATGATTACAACTCCTGATCCTCCAGGCAGGCCATTAAATGCACTTGGTCCGCCGTTTGCTCCTCCACCACCACGGTTTGCCAAAGCAGGAGTGTTGTAAGTGGCTCCTCCACCGGTCGCGGTTCCAATGGCAGTGCCTCCGTTGTAACCGCCGCCGCCACCACCGTATTCAACTGACGTTCCTGTAATACTTGAACTAATTCCTGCTCCACCGGTGCTACCACTTCCTGCAGCACCCGCTCCGCCTCCACCATTTCCGTATGTACCACCGGCTCCAGTGCCACCAGCTTTATTTGTTCCGCTAACTCCACCAACTCCGCTGGTCCAGACAGGAGAGAAACCTCCTGGAGCGGTTGCACTGTCGCTTACTGAAACAACTACTGAAGAACTTCTTCCGTTATTTGCTGATGTAGATGCGGTGTTGTAATTTGGAGAGTCACCACCAGCACCAACCGAGATTGCAATTGTGGCACCAGCGTTTACGGTGAAATTCTTTTCAACTACGGCGCCACCGCCACCACCTTGTCCATAAAAAACACTGCTCTTTCCGCCACCGCCAGAACCGCCCCCGCCAACAACTAATGTTTGGATGCTTGATACTCCTGTTGGAACAGTCCAATCACAATTTCCAGTCGAAGTAAATGACTCTACGGTGTACGCGCCACTTGTCGAAGAAGTTGGTGCACAAGCAGCAGCACTTGCGACACTTGAAAGCGCTACTTGGCTAGGAAGTCCAACAAAGAGTGTAAGAACTAACACCCATGAAATTGTTGACGGCAAGGATTGCTGAACGGCCGTAAAATTACGGCGCAGAATCTGCCAAAACACTTTTACCTCTCAACTAGGCTCTATTTTCAAATAGGGCTAAGCGTAAAAGTGAGGTGATTCCATTAACAGTGGGAAGGGGTGAATCAACCTATTCTCACCCCGTTAATTCACCCTGATAAACCAAAAAATGAAAAAGAAAAGCCTTCCGGTGTGAAAGGCACCGAAAGGCTCATCTCGTGCGCGCGAAGGGATTCGAACCCCTAACCTTCTGATCCGTAGTCAGATGCTCTATCCGTTGAGCTACGCACGCCTATTAAATTGTGTATTGCGAAAACGAATACTACAGGCTTTTCTCGCTACTGAAAAACGCTTAAAACGAGCAGAAATTAATGCTTAACTGCGCCAACTTTGATTCAGTGGGCGTCCCTCTGTATAACCAGAGGCAGATTGAATTCCCACAACCGCGCGGTCTGCAAACTCTTCTAGGTTCTTAGCACCTGCATACGTGCAAGAAGAACGAAGTCCAGAAATGATTTCATCGATGAGGTCTTCGACTCCTGGACGAATTGGATCAAGGAACATTCGGGAAGATGAGATGCCTTCTTCAAAAAGTGATTTCCGTGCTCTATCGAATGCGTCCTCTTGTGAAGTGCGTGCACTCACTGCGCGCTTTGATGCCATTCCAAATGATTCTTTATATGCGCGGCCTGAACTATCGCGCATTAAATCTCCAGGTGATTCATATGTTCCAGCAAACCAAGAACCAATCATTACTTGCGAAGCACCTGCTGCAAGGGCAAGTGCCACATCGCGAGGATGACGAACTCCGCCATCTGCCCACACATGTGCACCTAATTTTTTAGCTTCTGCTGCACATTCAAGAACTGCAGAAAATTGTGGGCGACCCACACCTGTTTGCATACGAGTTGTACACATTGCGCCGGGGCCTACGCCAACTTTAATGATGTCTGCACCAGCTGCAACAAGGTCTCGCACTCCCGCTGCTGTTACAACATTGCCGGCAACGATTGGAACATTAAGCCCTAGCTTTTTAATTGCTTGCAGAGCTTCGATCATTTTCTTCTGGTGTCCATGAGCTGTATCTACAACTAATAGATCTGCACCTGCTGCAACTAATTTTGATGCTTTTTCTGCAACATCGCCGTTGATGCCAACGGCCGATGCAATTCTCAACTGGTTATTCTTATCTACGGCAGGTGTATAGAGGGTTGCGCGTAGTGCCCCCACTTTTGTAATGATGCCAACGAGATCGCCGCTAGCGGAAACCACTGGTGCAACCGTGCGCAAGCGCTCATGAAGAAATTCAAATGCCTGGCGTGGGTCCAGAGTGTCAGGCATTGTTGTGAGCTCTTGAGTCATTACCTGGCTTAGCTGAGTAAATCGATCTACTCCTGCCAAATCCTCTTCAGTCACAATCCCAACTGGTTTCTTTCCATCAACAATAATGATTGCACCGTGTGCACGCTTATGAATTAGGGATGCTGCATCTGCGACAGTTTCTTTCAAGGTCAGCGTGATTGGCGTTTCAAAAAATGTGTGGCGGGCCTTAACTGATGCAATTACCTCAGCAACTACTGGAATTGGAATATCTTGCGGGATAACGACAAGTCCGCCTCGACGTGCAATGGTTTCTGCCATTCGACGCCCGGCAATGGCAGTCATGTTTGCTACTACTAAAGGAATTGTTGTCCCGCTGCCGTCATTAGATGAAAGATCTACATCCATCCGACTTGTGAGTTCAGAGTGGCTTGGGGCCATAAAGACATCGTCGTATGTCAGGTCAAAGATTGGTTCATTGATAAATCGCACGTACTAAAGCCTACCGAGTTTTAACAGCTCTGAGCGAGTCACTGCCTTGCGACGCGGCTTTCCGAGCGGCTCTCCCGCGGCAATTTCTGCATCGTTGATGCTCTGCCAATGCTGCTGTGTAACCACCTTGTCATGAGCAATAACATCGCTTACATCACCCGCGTTCTTTGGGGCACCAAGGTTTTCTGCCAGTAATTTCATGACATCTGCAGCATCAGATTTGTTTGTGCCAATCACACCTGACGGACCGCGCTTAGCCCAACCGACAACGTACAGATTTTCACTTACATGCCCATCATTGTTTACGACTTTACCTTTTTGATATGGAATTCCCTCAAGAGATGCAGCTTCATAACCAATGGCGGTAATGACTAATCCACACTTAAGGCTGAAAGTTTCATCGATGCCGGTCTTCTGAAATACAACTTCTTCGACTTTGCCGTTTCCTTTAATTTCAATTGGTGTCGCAAGGAATTGGAATTTCATCGTGCGCGCATGGGTAGTTGGTTCTTTATCGGCAATCAACAACATTGCATCAAGATTGTTCTTCACATCTTTTTCGGGAGCATCGCCAGCACGCACAATTGCAGCTTGGATATCTGATTTATTCATGACAACGTTGGTGTGCTCAAGCTTGGGCAACTCGCGTAGCTCTGGCGATGTGAAGGCTGCATGCTCTGGTCCACGGCGCGCACTGAGAATCACTGTACGAACCGAACTATCTTTCAATTCCGTAATTGCATGGTCTGCAGTATCTGTTGGATCCAACTCGGCTGGCTCTAACGCCAGCATGCGAGCAACATCCATTGCAACGTTTCCGGCACCGATTACAACAGCCGTCTCGCAACTTAAATCAACGCTCTCATCTTTGAAATCTGGATGCGCGTTATACCAAGGTACAAAAGTTGCAGCAGACATAGAACCTGCGAGTTCCTCCCCTGGGATTCCAAGTTTTTTGCCGAGTGCGGTTCCTGTGGCAATGACGACGGCGTCATACATCTCTTTTAGCTGCTCGACAGTTACATCCGAACCAAGTTCAACGTTGGCAAATAGTCGAAAGTTTTCTTCGTTTGCAACCTTCTCAAATACTTTTGAAACTGTTTTTATCTTTGGGTGATCTGGGGCCACGCCACTTCGCACAAGGCCCCAGGGAGTGGGCAGACGTTCAATCATGTCGATTGAGAATTGCAGTTCCGTATTCTGAAGATTCTGCAGCGCCATCGCAGCGAAGTAGCCAGCAGGACCAGCACCGACAATCGCTATCTTATACTGAGGCATATGCGAACTTTACAGGAGATTAGGAATTTAGAATCTCGCACATTACTTAATAAGTAACTTCTTAACACGCCTACGTAATTCAATTACCAACACGCGTGCGCTCTGACGACGTAGAGTTCTGTTGTCTAGACCAATTAGTGCTTGAGCAGCCGTATCTAGTGAAACATGAGTAATCTCGGAATTGTTACCGGTAGGAATCTGTGCGGCAGCGAAACTATCTAAATTCCCAATGACTTCAACGCCTGAAGACTGAATCTGTCTCACTGATTCGACGCCTATTTCGCGAGCCTTCTCGAAGGCCCATTCTGGGGTAAGTAATTTCTCTGCATCTTTGGGTGCTTTGACTTTATCTGTAAGGTGTTTGATAGCCCCTTCACGAATATATATTTCATATTCAGACCATTCGCGATTTTTTGGAAAAATCTTATTCACATGAAGTAGCAAGGTAACTTCTTCAAGAGTTAAGGAGCGATTACTTGCTACATCTTCGATTTGGGTTAACGTGCCAGCTGGAATACCGAGAATTGAGTTAAACGCTTCAAATATTGCTGTTGGCTCTTTCTCATCTGCCACAACAACAACAATATTTTCTGGTCCTAAAACTTTAGCCCATTCTGTTATCACTCGCCCATGTTCGTGGCGCTTCCAAAAAGTGGGAGTAGTTTTCGATACTCCAGGTTGATCAAGCACTGAGTGCAACCACTCTTCATAAGTTGGCTTCAAGCCATATTTCAAATACTGCTGATATGAAGATGCGAGTAACTTTACTAGGGGTCGGATTGTGAAAACGATAGTGAAATCAACGCCTTTGTTATCATCTTTAAATTTCTGAATCTGAGCTTCGCTTAGTTCGCAGAAGAATTCACTACTAATTAGGGTTGTGTGTTTGTATTTCTTAACCGCCTTAACGGCCTTCTTCCATTCTGCAATTGGAAAAGTTATTCCACCTTTATTTTTCCACCCCCAGGTGCGCCCAGTGAGCGCCCAAGCAGCGCGGTGATGAGCTTTTAAGCCAAAATCTGGGTATTGAATTCCTAGTTCTTTTAAAATCTCCCTATTTTCCGAGAAACTTTCTTGCAGGGCAGTGGTGCCGGTTTTGTGAAAACCAACATGAGCAACGAGACGTTTACTCACTATGAGCTTAACAATCTAAATCCATTGATCACAATAATTGCAATCGCTACAAATATTCCTAATTGCTTTCTTGGAAGCCAGCTAACGAGTTTGGCGGCGATGGGCGCTACTAAAACTCCACCGAGTGCTAAACCTCCCACTGCTGACCAATCAATATCTAACTTACTTATATTAAGCAGGAAGCCCACGCTTGCACATACCGCCACAATGAACTCAGCGGCAGAGACTGTTCCGATAACTTTTCGTGGTTCGGTCTGCGTGGTTGCAAGAAGTGTTGGGGTGACGACGGGTCCCCAGCCACCACCTCCGGAAGCATCAATAAATCCACCAGAGAACCCAAGAAATGTTAAATACTTAGGATTTGAAATATCAGCAACGTTAACTTGCTGGACCTGAACAAATAGATTGCGATACAGCAGAAGGAAGCCAAGAAGTAACAAGATAGTTGAGATAAAAACTTTTCCGGAGGAAAGATCTATATTTGATAGGAACGTTGCACCTAGCAGTGCGCCAACTCCACCCGGAATTGCAAGTCGGATGAGAATCTTTTTATCCACATTGTCGAGGTGCCAATGAGAAGCTCCCGAAGCCAAGGTTGTTCCAATTTCCGCAGCATGAACCGCGGCAGATGCAACCGCGGCAGATGTGCCGAGAGTGAGAAGGAGTGTTGAGCTTGTTAAGCCAAATCCCATACCAAGTGAACCATCGACTAACTGTGCCACTGAACCGGCAAGTGCGAAGAGGATCCAATTCATAGCAACTCTCTCATGATGCTCTCTACGTTGACTGAAATTTCTTCAGTTCCATCGAGAACTAATTCTGCATTAGTTGGTGGTTCGTACTCCTGTCCGACACCGCTGAGATTTGGCAAACTTCCATCTGCTGCCTTCTTATACAATCCTTTTGGATCACGCGCTGTGCAGACCTCAAGTGGAGTTTTGACCCACACTTCTGAAAATTTCCCTTTTTCGAATCTAGCGCGCGCATTATCGCGATCTTCTGCAAATGGACTTACCAAAGCAACGATGACAATTAGTCCTGCATCAGCCATGAGATGGGCAATTTCAGAAATGCGCCTTACATTTTCAGCTCGATCAGCACGAGTAAAACCAAGATCCTTATTTAGACCTAATCGCAAATTATCTCCGTCAAGCACATAGCTGTGCATACCAGCAGCAAATAGTCGCTTCTCTAATTCATTGGCGATAGTTGATTTACCCGATCCGGAGAGCCCCGTCAGCCAAATAACTTTTGCTCTTTGATTTTTTTGTGTCGCACGAGCTAGCGAATCTACTTCGTATTTGTGCTCAGAAATATTCTCTGATCTGCGTAGAACATGATTTACCATGCCTGCAGCCACAGTATTTAGGGTTACTCGGTCTACGAGGATGAAACTGCCGCTATTTCTATCTTTTTTGTAGGGAGATAAAGCAATTGGCGAATCTGATGCAATTTCAACTGTGCCTATTTCATTCATAGCTAAAGCTTCTGCAGCTTCGTGATCGCCAGAAACAATTTCGATTCTATGGCGAATCTTTGTAACAATTGCTGGAACTTGCGTTGAACCAGAAATCAAATAATAGGAACGACTATGCACTAACTCTGTCTCTCCAAGCCAGACAAGTGTTGCATTAAAGCGATCTGCCGGAACAGTGAAGTTACTAGCTAGCTCGACGCTATCTCCTCGAGTAGCATCAACATCTGGCTCGAGTACAAGGATTACTGCCTCTGAATCTCCAGCGCTATTTCGATCTTCGCCATAAGAGACAATTTGCGAAATCTTGGCTTTGCGTTTGCTTGGTAGAACTACAACTTCATCACCTTTTGTAAATGTTCCGTTAAAGATGGTCCCAGAGAGCCCACGGAAGTTCTCTGCTCTTGCAATGAGCTGAACTCCAAGGTGCGGTTTTACAAGAAGCTCTACCTTCTTATTCCAGCTCTGAATGTATTCAAGAAGAGTCGGCCCTTTATACCAGGACATATTTGTACTTCGATGTACAACGTTATCTCCAGCAAGGGCGCTGACAGGCACTGCTTGGTAATCCAATATTCCTAAACGTGTAGCGACACTTGATAACTCTTTAACAATTCCTTGATATACATCTTCTGAGTATCCAACTGCATCAAGTTTGTTAACAACAACTGCAACTCTTGTGACACCCATAAGAGAACATATTGTTAAGTGGCGCAATGTTTGTGTACGAATTCCACGAGCAGCATCGACAAGTACAAGTGCCACATCAGCGCGAGAAGCTGCAACTGCCATGTTTCTTGTGTATTGCTCGTGGCCTGGCGCATCGGCGATGATTAATCGGCGGCCGTTTAGCAAGGACATAGAGCGATATGCAACATCAATTGTGATCCCTTGTTCGCGCTCTGCTTCAAGGCCATCTGTTAGGAGACTGAAATCAACTTCTCCGGCGACGATTGTTGATCCGCTACGTCGAATATTTCGTGCTGCTGCCACGGTGTCGTGAGGAACGCTATCTGTTTCTACGAGCAAACGACCAATTAAAGTGCTTTTTCCATCGTCAACGCTGCCACAAGTAACAAGCCGAATTATCGGTTGGGTCATTAGAAATACCCTTCCGTCTTTTTCTTCTCCATTGAATCTTCTTTTTCGCCATCAATTAGACGAGTGGCTCGCTCACTAAGCTTTACATTCATTACTTCTTCCACAATTTCACTTACAGTCGTGGCATCGGATTCAACCGCTGCAGTAAGTGGATAGCAGCCCAAAGTTCTGAATCTAATTCGCCGCATCACTGGTTTCTCATTATTAATCAATGGGAATCGTTCATCATCGACCATAATCATTTGTTCGCCTCTGAATACAACTGGGCGTTCCTTTGCAAAGTACAAAGGATTAACTGGTACGTCATGCTCTTCGATGTAGTTCCAAATATCTAGTTCAGTCCAATCAGAGATTGGAAAAACACGCATCGATTGTTCATTTGTAATCTTCGGATTGTACGTGCGCCAGAGTTCTGGTCTTTGATTTCGTGGATCCCAACGATGCCCTGCTTCTCGGACGCTGAAAATTCTTTCTTTAGCACGACTTCGCTCTTCATCTCTGCGTGAGCCACCGATTGCAGCATCGAATTGATTTGCATCCAGCGCCTGGCGCAGCGCAACAGTTTTCATTACACGCGTGTACTCAGAGATTCCAGTATTGAACGGGGTGATGTTATCTGCAACCCCTTGTGCATTTGTATGAGTTATTAAATTTAAATTGTATTTTTTTGCCATTTCCCCTCGGAATGAGATCATCTCTCTAAACTTCCAAGTTGTATCTATGTGCAAGACTGGAAATGGTATTGGTGCGGGCCAGAATGCCTTCATCGCAAGGTGCAAAAGCACCGCAGAATCTTTTCCTATTGAATAAAGCAGCACTGGTTTGCGAAAAGCAGCCGCTGTCTCTCGAAGTATTTCTATGGATTCATTTTCAAGTGCTTTAAGAATCTCAGAAGAACTATTCACTTCATGATTATAGATAGAGAATCTTGTGAATTCACTGTCTATGGCTAGCTAATTGGCTAGGAAACCGCCATCAACTGGCATCACAACACCGGTGACGTAATCCGAAGCTGGGGAGGCAAGAAAGATAGCCGCACCAGTCATGTCCCCTGGCTTACCCCAGTGCCCTAGTGGAATTCGTGAATTAATCGCTGCAGCCCGCTCTGCATCACTATGGACAACTTTATTGATATCTGTCTTAACAAAACCCGGTGCGATTGCGTTGACGCGAACTCCCAGAGGAGCTAATTCGTTAGAAATACCTCTAGTAATTCCTGCAATTGCTGTTTTTGAAGCGGTGTAACTGATGACATTTGTTCCGCCCAAAAAGCTCCACATTGAAGCTATGAAAATAATCTTTCCATATTTTCTTTCTACCATTTGCTTGCTCACAGCTTTAGTGATCAAAAATGGTGCCGTTAAATCAGCTTCTATAGTTTCATCCCATTGCTCGTCACTATGTACTAGGAAGTTAGAGCGATTAACTAGCCCAGAATTGTTTACAAGAATGTCAATTCGCTCCTCCTCAAGTTTTTTGCATAATTCAACAGTTTGCTCACGACTCTTGAAGTCACACTTATAACTTTTGAATTTTCGACCTAAACCAATTACCGCGCCTTCAATCTCACTTCCTGGCTCGATAGCAGAGCTAACTGTGATGATGTCTGCTCCGTGTTCAGCCAAGCCACTTGCAATCGCAAAACCGATACCAGTTCTAGCCCCTGTAACCAAGGCGGTTTTCCCAGTTAAGTCAAAGAAATTACTAGTCATGTATCCCCAACTTTCAAAGGCATTTACGTAATCGAGCGGAGACGAGGAGATTTGAACTCCTGAAGGGTTTAACCCCTTACCTCGTTAGCAGTGAGGCGCACTCGACCGGGCTATGCGACGTCTCCAAGTGTGTTTGAAGTTTACAGGGAAAAGCCTCGAACTGGTAAATCTCTAAGGAGTAGCACAAGCGTGTAAAAGTGCCTTAACGGCCCAGAATGAATCTCACTGTGAGAAGGAAGCCAAATCTCTTCGATGGTGGCTTAAGGATAAAAAGTAACCTCATGAATGGTGCCAAAATTCCAAAGACACGTGAAAACACTTTTGATCGAGCTAACGCATCCGCTTTTGTATTACGCAAACTTCCTGAACTCTCTGAAGGGTGTGTAGCAATAACAATCGGGAGAACACGACCAATTAAACCAGCGCGCAGTGCATCAGCAATAAGTATGTACTCATCACCTAGATAATTCTTTGCTCCAGCACCAAAATCCTCATCGAAGTAAATTGATTTACTTTTGAAATCTTCCACTCTGATAATCATTTCGTACGTAGCAGCTTTCGCTGAATTTGTGAGTTTGAGATTATGGGCCTTACTTGGATAACTCTTCCGAAGGACGTTCTTCTCATCTACAGTCTGTAGCAACAGGATTGAGATATCTGAGTGGCTTTCGAGATAAGCAATAGCGCTGTTGATTGAATCTTCGTTAAACACAATGTCGTCGTCGCCGAAAAGCAAGTACTTAGTTTCTGTATTCGAAATTGCCGCATTTCTGCTCTTTGCAACACCCCTACTTGGTAACTCTATTCTTTTGTATGTGCTGCCAGTTTGACTTGTGGCTAATGAGGTTGAACCTTGCACGATTACTAAGTTCTTGAAGGAGTCTAGAAACTGAATATTCTTCTCGCGTTCGGCCAGTGTTGAGTAGCCAATCGTCAATAAGGAGTTGCTATTCACTATGTGTTAGCGCCCTTGCAAATCTCATAAGACCACTTGAGATATTGGATAAGTTGGAGTTCTGCATACGTAATCCAAAGAAGAGAACTATCGTATTGGAAGGGCTTATCTGCCCGTTGTAACTCAAATAGATTAGAGCGCCTAGGAGTATCAACATCGCTGATCCAGAGATAAGGATTCCGGTCTCTCCAGATTTAATGCGTGTGCCGATTTTTACAGCATTTGTGACCGGATTCTTATTCTTTTTTGCCTGCACAAAACCTCGCTGCGCTTCAATCTGGCTCTTAAACAAGCGCCCATAAATATGGAATATGAAGAGCACCACCAGAATGTTTAGAAGTCCAAAGCCCCAGTTGAGATAAGTGAAGAAAAGAATGATGACAAATAACTGAGTGCAAGTACTGAGTAGAGTTGTGAGTTCAAAAGCTAGCGACCAACGCCAGTTTTCTCTTGAACCCTTAACATCTGATTTCGAAGCCTTAAATGCTTTTTCAAAGACATTTACCCGATAGATGCGTTGGAAATAATGTCCTGCTCTGGTGGCGCCAAAGAATAAGAAGAATCCAGTGACGAAGATAGCGAGCTTGGTTTGGCTCATCGTTCCTTCATTCAGGATGATTCCAGTGAATAACTTCGCTACCGCTAACTCAGATACCGAGATAAATGCTGCAATAAGAACCAAACTGACCAGAATTAACCGATATTTTCTAGTCGTAAATAAATCATGAAAAGCCAGTTTGAGTTCGCGAGCGACAACTATCATGGCTTAATTATTCCTTAATTTTGAAGAAGTCACGATCGCGGCAATGTGTCCAGCGGTGACAAATAGCGCTATTGCAAGTGCAATTTCTAGTGAAATCGCATAACTTCCGAAGATTGCCACAAAAATTGTAAATTCGATGGAATGGAACATCCGTTGAGCGGGCAGGTAATTGAATACCTTGCGAAGAGTTCGCAAAATCCCCTTTATCGGAAGATTCACGCCTTTCTTATCCTGGATTTTACTTAATCCGGAGAATGCTCTGGCAACGTGCACAGCATCATTGAGTCCTTTATTGAAGATCACAAGTATTGCAAGAAGCGCTCCAAGGTATGGATAGATAGAACTAGTTACAGGTTCTTCCGGAAATCCAGCAAGGCGCAGTCCAAAGCAAATCGGAATTAGCGATTCCGCGAGGTAGTGCCCCAACTTATCCAAAAAGATTCCCATAGGAGATTTCGTATCTCTCCAACGCGCAACTTCGCCATCACAGCAATCAATAAGCATTTGAAGTTGACTTAAGAAGAGAGCGAGCGCGATTCCAACCCATCCTTGAATGAGCAGCGCAGGACCAATTGATGCACCAGTGAGAATCATTAACCATGTAACACCATTTGCTGAGATCGATGTGCGTAAAAAAATACGAGTGAGGTATGGAGAGAGTCGGCGTTGATAAAGATCTGCAATCCAGTGTTCTGACGTTGACCGCCCAGTCACTGAAACGGGCTGCGAAATTTCACGGATTTGCGCGATTGTTGGCCGAGCCGGTCTCTCTATCATCTCTACTTCGCCACTACTTTGCGACTAGCAATCCACTGAACTGAAGAGACAATAAAGAATAGGAAAGCTAAGTAATAGAGAAGTGGTTGGAGCGATAAGCCTGACCACAGAAGAACCGCTACAACCAGAAGGCGACCTGCAATAAAGCCACCAGCAATTGAGAGCCACTTTGGCTTTGCTTCTGATTGAAGCGCCCGATACATATTGTCATAATGGTTAAAGAGAATTGCAAAAAGTAGTAAGAATAGAACTGATCGATCTAGATCTGTGAAAGCTGCTAGCCAGATGAATACAGAACCCTCAATCAATCGAAGAAGTGATGGTTGAAGCCAATCAAAGCGATTATTAGATTTCTCATTTCGGAATGTGTCCAGTTGATCATCAATCAGATTTCTATTTACTCGATCCTTGGGCCATGTGAGTGTTTTGCGAATGCGCCCTCGGAATACCAATGCGATTGAGAAGAGAGCCAGAATAGGCATTATTGTGAAAGTGAATGCGGCACCTCCAATTACAGATGAAGCACTAATCACTAGCCAGCGCTCACCAATTGGGAATTGCACAGCTTTCTTCGACCAGTATTCGAATCGAGACTTCTTCTCGCGTTCGGTACTTACATACCCATCCGATTCGATATCAAAATCAAGTGGCTCAAGGTAGGAACTGCGAATCTTGTTGATGCGGGCAAAGTTGTAATCAGAGATATGTCTAAATGTTTGAAAAAGCATCATTCCCATCGCTGGAATCCAGAGATCTCTACCATCCTTTGCAGCTCCATATGCAAGAGCAAAGAAGACTAGATACTCCTTAATTCTGTCTGTAATTGCATCTAACCATGCACCTAGTTGAGAAAATTGTCGGGTATACCTTGCTAGCTCGCCATCAACGCAGTCGATAATGATGCTCAATTGCAGCAATACCGCACCAGCAAAAATTGACCAGAATGTTCCGCGGCTGAACTCGTATGCAGAAATAAGCCCTACTGCAAAAGAAATGAGTGTGACTTGGTTTGGTGTCATCTTCAATCGGACGGCAAGCCAAGTAAACAATTTCGAGAATTTACGAAGGAAGAAGACTGAGAAAAATCCATCATTTGCACGATTGGCAAGCTTTAGACGTAGTCGAGCATCGTTTAGTGAGGAAATTTCTTTTCTCACTTCCTCACGTTCGGCCGGATTAGCAGAACGAATAAACGGCGCACCGGCAACTGTTGCAGGAGCGACAACAAGAGCGGCACGCACAAGAGCAACCAGTACAAGGTCTAGAGCGCTACCTTGGTGCTTTGTATCTTTTACTCTTGTTAAAACTTCAATAATCTCAGCCCGCTGAAATTGCGAGAGGCGCATAATTCCCAAAAATGTGTAATTGCCATGGCCAACTTCGTGATATCCAGAACTTGCTCCGGTTATTCGACCTTGGCTTATGCGAGTTAAGCCACCTTTAGTTTTGGTAACTAGGGCAGTAGTGACTGTGCGCGGATAGTCCGTGAGCAACTCAAGATGGGGTTGCGATACAACTGTATTTTCATCTACTAATAAGAGATCTTGATTGCTGGATTCGAAAGCAGTGAGAATTTCAGCAATCTTGGTGTCCGGATGAACATCAAAAGTACGAAGATTTCCCGCCATAAGCGGTAATCTATCGTGCTTAAGTGGAATTTTCGGTCAAAGATAGGTCTAGAAGGTAGAGATGGCGATTCAAGTAGTAATTCTTGCAGCAGGTATGGGAACTAGGTTGGGAAAACCATGGCCTAAGCCACTTACTGCATTATCTGATGGCCGATCAATCATGCAGCAGCAAATGGAGAACGTGACAAAAGTTTTCGGCGACAAAGCACGAATAACTGTAGTCGTCGGATTTAAACTGGAAATGATTATTGAAGCGCATCCAACAGCAAGTTTTGTTTATAACGAAGTTTATGATCAGACAAACACTTCTAAGAGTTTGCTTAAAGCATTAACTGCAAGTCACGAGCCAGGTGTTCTCTGGCTAAATGGTGACGTTGTTTTTGACTACAAGGTATTAGAAAGAGTGGCATCACGCATTGAAGAAGAGAAATCCTTTGTCTGCGTGAATACTTCTGCAACAGCCGAAGAAGAGGTTAAGTACACAGTTGATGCCAATGGTCACATTAAGGAATTATCTAAGACGGTTAAAAATGCACTTGGTGAAGCAGTAGGTATCAACTTCATTTCTTCCAGTGAGAAGGCAGATGTAATCGCGCAGCTGACTGCATGCGGAGATCAGGATTATTTCGAACGTGGATTAGAACTTGCTATTGAAAAGAATGGCATCAAACTCGAACCTGTTGATATCTCTGATCTATTCGCTGTGGAAGTAGATTTTCAAGCAGATTTAGATAGAGCTAACGCAGGTCTCAAGTAGTTACAGCGCCACTCTACGCAATCCTTCTTTGATTGCCATTTCTACTTCTGAAATCTTCAGATCAGAAATCTTAATTGTTTCAATCAGAGGTTCAATCTCACTCCAATTAATCTTCGGATTAATGGGTGTTGGGCTAATGACTTTCACATCAGCTCCAAGTGCGTAATCTATGTATTTGATTCCATCACCATGGACGTATTCTTCAAATCCTTTAAAGACAACCAAAGCGCAAGGAACTCCGTAGCTTTGGCATGTGATTAGTACGTGCATGGCGCTTGTTACGACATAATCGTATTGAAGAAGCTTCTCGATGAATTCAACAATGTCATTTGGGTGTGAAACCTGAACTGACAGCTCATCGAAGTTATCTGGAAGCTTTACTGGCGCTTGCAGGTGAGTATGGTGACGGATCAGTGCAACGCGGCCATTGGTGGCACCGCGCGTTAAAGGAAGAATTCTCGAAAGAACGACCCCTGGATCGCCAAAAGTTTCAACTTTAGGGCCTCCCGATTGAATAAGTAGCTCCGCAGTATGTGGCCCTCGAACTGAAACAAAGTCCGCCTTTGGATTTATTGCGTGTTTGAAAGAACTGACACCTGTTCCAACAACGACTGAATTGCTCTTAATGAATCGTCCGACTGAGCCAAGACTTACCAAGTGCTTTTTAGGCGCGCGAGTTGTTAATCCTTGAAAAATAATTTTGTTCTCTGTGTAGTGATTAAAAATAAAAGGCGTTAACCAATCCCCGAAATTTCCAGGATATGGATTCTCCCACCACGCTAAGGTGATTTTACTTCTCGCAGGTTTTGAAGAATATGCCAAGAAACTAGAAGCTACTCGTATCGCAGCACTTTCATATCTATTTGGTAACACCTTACGTTTAAAAATCGTTAGATTTTCATTGTACTTATCTACATCCCCCGCTTTAGCTGCAAAAACCAATTCGCGAACGGCTTCGCTACTGAGGTTATTGTGTTTCTTCCCTGTTAAGAATCCGGTAATACCCGATGCATCGACTAGTAGGCGCAATTTAGTCGAGAGATTTTCAGGTAATTTTTCTTCAATTAACTTGGCAAGCTGAAGGACTTCTCGCTTTGGATTGAACTTTTTCTTAGCTTTACTGCCTTTATGTTGCTCAACTTTGTTTTTGAAGTTTTCAACCTGGCCACTCGACCCGAATCGGAAGAAAACTTCGTGGCTTTCTAGAGTTCCAGCACCTTTATCTACCGCGCAATTTGAAGGAATGATCTGGAATGTCATGTTTGGTGAAACGGCTCGCCATGCTTCTTCAAAAAAGAAATCATCGGTTGCTCGCACTGTTGCAGCAGCTTCGAAATCTGCAGCTGCTCTCACCATTTTTCTTGCTTGCGCGGTGGTGTTGATTCCCCAGAAACATGGCTCCCAAAAACGGCCTCTATTTTCATAACCAATTTTTGCTGGAGTACTGAATCCTCGCTGGAAGCCAATAATGTCAGCAGTTGAATGGAGAATAAAATCGGGAATTGAAAAAATCTCGCAATCTACGTCGATCCAGAAGACTTTCTTTCCTGGGTTTGCTTCACACACTTCAGCGATAAAACCGACTTTTTTGCGGCATATATCGGCCCAATCTTCGCCTTGATGCTTTGAAATTTGTCGCAAATCATAAGCAATTCCAAGTTCTTCAAGGTTTGCTTGAAGGCGCAATGCATGACTTCTGTAATAGTCATCGCCAGTAAAGAAGGAGCAGACAAGTGCATTTTCAATCTTTAATTGCTTACCATTTTTGAGTGAGACCGGAGGGGTGAATTGCTCTTCTAGGGCAGCAAGGATGTTCTTGCCTTCGAAGTCAAGGGCGCTCATGAAAGTTAAGGTAAGTGAGAGAGTTGAATAGTCACCGTTCTCACGGCAAATAGAAGTAATACTTTAGGTGAACAAAAGGTTGCGAGTTATCTACCTAACGGCGGATTCTGCGCACTACGCGCCACACAATAAAAGCAACAAACAAGCCGCCGAAACCTTGCCAGAACGAAATTGGGAATCGGTTATGTTTATCTAGTGCTGGGCTGATGAATGAGCCTTCAGCGGAGAAATTCAGTGAAGTAACTACGCCCGCGTGATCGGTCCCATATGGCGGCTTTTGGCCAATGATTTTACTTGTCAGAACCTGCACGCCATTTTTTACAAATATGTAATCAAGGCGATCGGTAAATCCATTTGAGTTGCCCATCTTTTTTGCGGCAGATTCACGAACTGGGTCCGGACCTGTCAATAGAGCGTTCATCCCCCAGGTAAATGTTGTGGGTTCACTTGAATCAGGACCTACATCCTCAAAACCAGCTTCTTCCATCACTCTGTATGCACTACATATCGATGATCCTGTTGGGCATTTTTCACTTTCAACCGGTTGTTCTCCAGGGTTAGCCGAACTTTTTGGTCGCGGATCTCTTGGGTCAGAATTAAAATCTCCGATAATCACGATAGGAGATTTTGTATTCTTTAAATCTTCTACAAGTTGGCGAGCTTGTTCGGCTGCTTTGGGAATTTTGTTCTCATCCCATAGTGATTCTAAATGGGTAGTAACAAAGCGCACATTTCTGCCCTGGACGGTGATATCTGCCCATGTATACCCTCGATAAATCTCCATCAGCGTAGGGACCACTTTGTAGATTGATTTGTACTCAGAATTTCCGACCTGATTTATATACTCACGCAATTCCTTTTTTACTAAGAGAACATCACCGATTTGAAAACCACACGCTGCTGAATCTTGGCCATAGAGTGGTTGGAAGACATCCGGATCATTAACCTTTGTAAGAAAAGGGATTGGCCCGATTGAATAACCTGGGTTATTGGCTTCCTGACCATTTTTTGTCGCGATAATGTAATCGTCATTTAACTCTGCGAGCAATTCTCTAGTGAAGTTGTAAATTTCAGTTTTCTTGCTCCAGGGTTTAGCTTTGCAATACCAAATTGTTGCCTCTTGGATTCCAATTACATCTGGAGACTCACTTCTAATTTCCCTAGCCAGTATTGATTTCCGCAGTGAAAAGTCAGTCTCTTTCATCTGCTTCCACATAAATTGTGCAGCAGCTGGCAAGTTGGGGATTTTTTCAAGTGCAACACCAACATCAGCTCCAAGGTAAAGATTTCGTGACATCACCTTTACCGGAGCTTCTTCTGCCGATGCAGGAAGTGATGGTAGAAAAAGTATTCCAGTGATAGCCAACAGAAATATCTTTTTCATATCTCCCCCTACGCTTCTAAACCAGAACAACGTGGCTTAGGTCCACCATTTGGGTTCCCATAGCGATGATAAGTAATCGCCACTGATTGCTCAATCAACCAGCGAGGGGTTTCAATATCCCCGCGCTGAGCAATAGGGCGATGATCAACCGAGATTCCTTTTTGTAATTCTTCATAAATTGGAGGTTTACTTGATGCGAGCCAACGTACTCTCGAATACGTCTCACGCACATCACTGAGATCTGTTGTAAAAATTACTTTTGCGCCAGTGGTTTCGGAGATGTGATGTATTAATGACTTCTCCTCCTGAGTACTTGATTCGTCAACAACGATGACAATCGGTGCGAGGTAATGTCGGTAGCGTTGGAAGTTCTTTTCAACCAACAAACCTGATCTATCGATTGCTTGTGAGCCAACTTTCGCCCACCAAGTATTTACTCCGTATATTGCGGCTTCTAAGTTAGTAACACGAGGCCAATTTCGAAGGGTGTTTACATAATTTAGACCACCTGCCTTCGCATTAGGTCCGACTGCGGAACGTTTCCATCCACCGAAAGGTTGCCGATTTACAATTGCTCCAGTAATTCCTCGGTTGACGTAAAGGTTTCCAGCTTCAATGCGATTTAACCACTCTTCGCATTCCTGTTCATCAAGTGATTGAATTCCTGCAGTAAGTCCAAAATCGGTTTCATTTTGCCAATCAAGCGCGGTATCAAAATCTGGTGCTTCAATAATTGCAAGCACGGGTCCAAACCATTCATTCCTGTGTGACCAAGATTTGGCTTTCACTCCCAATTTAACTCCTGGGCGCCACATTAAACCTGCCTGATCTAATTGTTGTGGCTGTACAAGCCAACTCTCTCCATCGTCTAACTGGGTAAGCGCGCGCGTAAGTGCGTTCTCTGATGGACGAATGATTGGACCTACAGTTGTTGAAAAGCTCCAGCCGGCTCCAACATGCAGAGATTCAACTGCGTCTTTTAGTTGACGAATGAATGCTGGGTCTTGATAAATGTTTGTATCAACAATCGCAATTGATGCAGCTGAGCACTTCTGTCCAGCATGACCGAATGCTGATTGAACCAAGTCTTTTACTGCAGCATCAATATCTGCACAGGCAGATATAAGTACAGCATTTTTGCCGCTTGTCTCTGCCATTAAATTGATCTCTGGTCGCCAAGAAGTAAACATTGATGCGGTATCAAATGATCCAGTAAGAATCAGGCCATCGATATCTGGGTGAGTAATCAAATACTTTCCATTGTCATCATCTCGCATCGGCAAAAATTGCAATACATCTTGAGGAACTCCACCTGCCCACAGGTGGCTTGCAACTTCCCACGCAGTTGCAACACTCTCGGGTGCTGGTTTGAGAATGACAGAATTTCCTGCAGCAAGTGCGGCGCACACGCCACCCATTGGAATTGCATATGGAAAGTTCCAGGGTGGAACAACAAGAATTGTCCCTAGTGGTGTTGATTCACCAAAATTTTGTGCAGTAGTTGCATAGAAGCGAGCAAAGTCAATGGCTTCTGCTACCTCGGGATCAGCCTCTGCAACAGTCTTTCCGGCATCTCGAGACATCACTGCAATAGTTTCTACTATGGATTTTTGCATCACCGAAGCAGCACTGAAGAGAATAGATGTTCGTTCTTCTATAGAAAGCGTGCCCCAATTATTCTGGGCGCGCTTTGCTGCTTGAACCGCTTTATCTACCTCCTTTGTTGAGCCTACGCTGTAGTGATACCAAACTTTTCCATTATCTGATGGGTCAGTTCCTTCTTCTTGCTCTTTTGTGAAAACTTCTTTTCCATCAATTACTAGTGGAATTTCTTGATCTTTAATGTCTCGAGCTTTCTTTATTGCTTTGCTAACGGCCTTAATGAATTCGGGCTCAGTCGGATCAGCATTTCGTTCATTCTCAAAATTAGTACCAGTTGCAATCTCATGCTCAATATGGCGAAGTGATTGAGTTGTAACTGAATGACGCTCTGAAATTGATAAACGGAATCTCGCTTCTTGTTCTTTAAACTTCAATGGGTTTTTAGAGATTTCAAAGGCTGCCTTCAAATAATTTTCATCTGATGTATTTTCATCTAATCGGCGAACTAGGTATGCAACTGCAGCTGCAAAATCATCTTTACGAGTTACCGGTGCATACAGCAGAACCGGTTGGCCTGCGCGCGTTACAGCAAGTGCTTCGGCATTTGCCATGCCTTCAAGCATTTCAATATCTATTTGATCAACAACGCCTCGAGATTTCGCTACCTCTAGTGCCCATGTCATGTGAAATAGATTGTGAGACGCAATTCCGATGCGTACGGCTTGTGAATGTTCAGGGCGAAGTGCAGCATCTATCAGCCTTACATACGAAGCATCCACATCCGATTTTGATCGGTAAGGCGCAGAATCCCATCCATGAAGTTCTGCCTCCGCACGCTCCATTGCAAGGTTGGCACCCTTTACAAGGCGAACTTTGATGCTTCCACCATTGCGAGCAAATCTTGACTTCGACCATTGCACTAATTCTGCAAAGAACTTATGCGACTCTGGAAGATACGCCTGTAGAACGATTCCAGCCTTCATGCCTTCAAATTCTGGTTCATCTAGAACGCGCATGAATGCGGCAACTGTCATAGGCAGATCGCGGTATTCCTCCATATCAAGGTTTACAAATACACCGTGTTGTTGCGCTTCGCGATACAGAGTTCTCATCTTCTCTGAAACTCTATTAATCGAACCTTCGACATCAATAATTATCAGCTGAGCAACTATCGAAGAGAGTTTGACTGAAATGTAATTCACCTCTGGACGACGCATCATCTCTAGAATTGACTGGAAACGAAGTTCCGCTTCGTGATCTCCAAGCACAGCTTCACCTAACACATTGATGTTTAGAGATATTCCCTTGGCTGTTCGCTTGGATAGATGCTTAGCGAGCTTTTCATTTTCTGATGCAAGAATCAAATCTTTAGACAAAGCGCGAACGCGTTGGTGGACTGCTGCCACAACAGGGGCAGGTAAAGCGTGAGAAAGAATTCCGATTGCATGCAATCCAATCCCATTAATTGGGCCGAATCCAGTGATGCTGGCTTTCTTAGCAGCGCGCCTAAAAATACGAGATGAGGATTTCACAGATGAAATACGCATGACTTCATCGGTCAAAGTAATTGTTGCCTCAATTGCTTTAGGATCTTTAAAGAGCCGTGCCACGCGCTTTCGATTAGCTTTTTCGCGGCGGTCACGCAATTTATCCGATTGATCCATCAGCTCTTTGGTCCGCAAAACTGCAGTGTCTGCCAGTTGATCAGCTTTAGAATCTGTCTCAAAAATTGACGACATAATTGCAAGGAGCTCCATATTCTTAACAAAACATTCTTCCGCAAGGCTATCAAGGGTTAATCAACTCTGCTCAACCTAGGTAAAACAAGGCTATTAGGCTTAAGATTCAAATATGAATAACGAAAGTACAGAGCTTTCTGCTGATTCAGTACGTCGGCCTCACGATCAAGAGCCATCAGAGCTCTACGCAAGTTTTATGAAGTCTGGCTGGCTACCAACCGAGAGAGAAGATTTAGCACCTCTGGAAGTCGTTACATACGCATATTCACGTAGACAGATTTTATCTTCGCAATTTAAAGGAGTCCGTTTACTCATTCATGCTGGTGGCTTGAAAGTTCGTGCATTCGATACTGATTACAACTACAGGCCAGATAGCGCTTTCGCTTACTACAGCGGAGTCCAAGGCGCAGATTCAACAGCAGATGCTGTCTTGGTTCTAGAACCGAACGGCGATTCGCATTTGACTTATTTGTACATGAATCCTCGATCAACTCGAGATACCGAAGCTTTTTACCGAGATTCAAGATATGGCGAACTATGGGTCGGCCGTCGTTTCACACTCAAAGAAGCAAAAGATACCTACCAAATTGATACGCGCCACTTGAACGAACTTAAGACATTGTTAAGTGATAGCACAAAGACTTTAACCCTTGAAGATGAAGTGCTTGCTGTTTTTGCTTCAGAACAAAGGTTATGTAAAGACGAATACGAAATAAGAGAAATGCAGCGCGCGGTAGATGCTACTGCTCTCGGTTTCTGCGATGTCATTAGTGCAATTCCTGCTGCGATAGAAACACCGCGAGGTGAGCGAGTACTTGATGCTGCTTTCTACGGCCGCGCCAGAATTCTTGGAAATGATCTTGGCTACAACACAATTGTTGGTGCGGGTTCTCATGCCTGTGTGCTGCACTGGATACGCAATGATGGTGATGTCCGGCGCGGAGATTTGGTACTTATTGATGCAGGTGTTGAGCTTGAATCTTTTTACACAGCAGATATCACTCGAACATTTCCTGTCGACGGTAAATTCTCGCCTTCACAACGAGCTCTCTACATGTTGGTCTACGAAGCACAACTAGCAGGCTTTGCCGCCATTAAACCAGGAGCTCTCTTTTCAGATATCAATAAGGCTTCTCAAGAGGTTCTTGCAAAAGGTTTAGCCGATATGGGCGTGCTTACAGTTTCTGCCGAAGAATCACTGCGTCCAGAAGTTGGTTTACACCGCCGATGGACTCTGCACGGCGTAAGTCATCATCTGGGATTAGATGTCCACGACTGCGGGAAGGCTCGTGCTGAGAATTACCGAGATGCGGTCCTGCGAGAAGGAATGGTTCTGACTGTCGAGCCTGGGCTTTACATCCAGCCGGATGACGAGTTGTTTGCTCCTGAATATCGCGGAATCGGAATTCGCATCGAAGATGATGTTTTGGTCACTGCCGATGGATACCTAAATTTGAGTGAAAACATTCCACGGCATCCAGATGACATTGAAAAATGGATGAAGCGAATTTTAGGAAACTAAAGAGTAACCAAAGTAAGCGGCAAGTAGTCCTAGCGCAATTGAGCCAACAAGATTGATTGCAACTGCTTTGTAGTGCTTTAACTCATACCCAAGATATAGATCAAGAATAAAAGTTGACCAAGTAGTAAATGATCCAGCGAAACCTATGGCTAAGAAGTCATGCCACCGTTCGGTTGTAGCAAATGTAACTCCAATGAGGAATGACCCCAAGATGTTTACAACAAATGTTCCTACTGGCTTGTTAGTGAACTTTCTAAAGTATTGATCAACGAGAAAACGAGATGGAGCGCCAATGGCAGCTCCGAGAATGACCATTAACGTATTCATGGACGCACCTTCACTAGTGCACGGGAAATTTTGAGTGCAAAATGTGCGGTGATAAGGGATGAGACAATCGTGATAACTAGATATAAAAAGCCTGCTTCTTCGGGAGCAATCGCTTCAAAAGTTACAGCGGAGAAAGTTGAAAGCCCTCCACAGAATCCTGGAAGCAAGAAGTATCTTAGTTCAGTTATACCTTTTCGCTCCATGAGCACAAGAAAATACATTGCGAGAGCAACTCCCAATAGATTTGCAACTAGCGTGCCATTTCCGCTCTGAGGAATTACAAGTGAGAGTCCCCACCGAGTGAGCGATCCAAGAACACCACCAAGTGAGACAAGCCAAACTGCTTTCAGAGCTAGCTACGCTTTTCTCGCTTGAGAAGTCCAGCAAACATGCGAGCCGGATCGTACTTAATATCAACGACACGTTCTTTCATTGGAATAATTGCGTTGTCGGTAATTTTGATGTGCTCTGGACAAACTTCTGTACAGCACTTTGTAATGTTGCACATCCCAAGTCCATGCTCTTCTTGCGCGGTGCGCTTGCGATTCTTCAACATATCAAGCGGGTGCATATCAAGTTCTGCAATGCGGATGAAGAATCGAGGGCCAGCAAATGACTTCTTATTTTCTTCGTGATCACGGATTACGTGACAAGTATCCTGGCATAAGAAGCACTCGATGCATTTACGGAATTCTTGGCTACGCTCAACATCGATTTGTTCCATGCGTGCTTCACCAGGCGCAAGCTCTTTTGGTGGTTCGTACGCTGGGATTTCCATTGCTTTCTTATAGTTGAAAGAAACATCAGTAACGAGATCCTTAATTACAGGAAAAGCGCGAAGTGGAGTTACCGTGATTGTTTCATCCTCACCAAATGAGGCGACCTGTGTCATGCAAGCAAGACGTGGCTTACCGTTGATCTCCATTGAACAAGATCCGCACTTACCGGCTTTGCAATTCCAGCGAACCGCAAGATCACCCATTTGAGTTGCTTGGACACGGTGAATCACATCCAGGACAACTTCGCCTTCGTTGACATCTACTTGAACATCTTTTAGGCCACCGTCTGTCGAGTCCCCTCGCCAGATGCGAAGATTTAGTTTGCGCGCCATTAGTTGGATCCGCCTTTCGCAATTTCTTCTGGTGTCATATATTTCTCGAGTTCGTGTATATCAAATAGGTCAAAGAGTTCTTTACGAATCGCAGGCAAAGCTTGTGACTTGATGTTGACCTTATCTCCATCGAAGGATGCAATCTGGTTGAGTTGGCGCCAGGTTGGGTTCATGCCAGGGAAATCTTCACGTGTATGACCACCACGTGACTCTTCACGAAGTAGCGCAGACTTTGCAGTGGATTCAGCAACCAACAACATATTGTCGAGATCGAATGCTAAGTGGAACCCTGGGTTGAACTTACGTCCACCAGAAACCGCAACGTTCTTACTGCGAGTGCGAATGTCAGCAATCATTTCAATTGCTTTCTCAATTTCGACTCGCGTACGGATGATTCCAACCAAGTTATGTGTAACTTCCTGAAGTTCAGCGTGCAGTGAATATGAATTCTCTCCACCTGCGCGACTAAACGGAGCCTCAATACGGTCTGCTGCCGACTTAATTGCAGCATCCGAAACAGGATTTGCGCCACTGCTCTTCACATATTCAGCGGCGCCTGCACCTGCACGGCGACCGAAGACTAAAAGATCTGTCAGCGAGTTTCCACCAAGGCGATTTGAGCCGTGCATTCCGCCGGCAACTTCACCTGCAGCAAAGAGTCCTGGTACACCGATAGCAGCTGCCGAATCTGGATCAACTTCAACGCCACCCATTACGTAGTGACATGTTGGTCCCACTTCCATAGCTTCCTTCGTAATATCTACACCGGCTAGTTCATAGAACTGGTGCCACATAGATGGAAGGCGCTTTTTTATAACTTCCGCTGGGATTCGCTTTGAAACATCCAGGAATACCCCACCATGCTCAGTTCCGCGCCCTGCCTTAACTTCGGTATTAATTGCGCGAGCCACTTCATCACGTGGAAGAAGTTCTGGCGGACGTCGGTTGTTGTCCTGGTCTTCATACCAGCGATCTGCTTCTGCTTCGTTATCTGCATACTTATCTTTAAACACATCTGGGATGTACTTAAACATAAAGCGTTCGCCATCTGAGTTGGTGAGGATTCCACCTTCGCCTCGCACAGATTCTGTTACAAGAATTCCACGTACTGATGGAGGCCAGACCATCCCTGTTGGGTGGAACTGCAAGAACTCCATATCAACAAGATTCGCTCCAGCTTTTAATGCAAGTGCATGTCCATCGCCAGTGCCTTCCCACGAGTTGGAAGTAATCTTAAAAGTTTTTCCTACGCCACCAGTAGCAATAACAACTGCTGGTGCTTCAAAGAGAACTTCTGCTCCACTTTCGCGCCAATAACCATATGCTCCTGAAATCTTTCCATTCTCTTTAAGAATTTCAGTGATGGTGCACTCTGCAAAAACTTTGATCTTGGCTTCCATGTCACCGAATTCGCGACCATCTTTCTGCTGCAACTGAACAATTTTCTGCTGCATCGTGCGAATGATTTCAAGTCCAGTACGGTCACCTACGTGTGCAAGGCGTGGGTACTCGTGCCCACCAAAGTTTCGCTGTGAAATCTTTCCTTCTTTTGTGCGATCAAAGAGCGCGCCCCACATTTCAAGCTCCCAAATGCGATCCGGGGCTTCCTTCGCATGAAGTTCTGCCATGCGATAGTGATTGAGGAATTTTCCTCCACGCATTGTGTCGCGGAAGTGAACCATCCAACTATCGTTGTCATTCACATTTCCCATTGATGCCGCAGCGCCACCTTCAGCCATAACGGTGTGAGCTTTTCCAAAAAGTGATTTACAAATAATGGCGACGCTCAAACCTGCTTCGCGCGCTTCTACTGCAGCACGTAATCCAGCTCCACCTGCGCCAATAATAAGGACGTCGTACTTATGTCGTTCGAGAGTCACTGAAGAGGTCATCGGGGCATCCTTTAGAAGAAGTAGAAATTGGTCCAGGCGCCAGTTGCAACTTGGCGAACGTAAATATCTGCAAACGCAACTCCTGCAAGTGAGTACCACGCAAATTGTTGATGCTTGTGGTTAAGGGCTGAGACCCAAGTCCAAAGTTTGTAACGCACTGGATGTGCAGAGAAGTGCTTCAATCTTCCACCGATTGTGTGGCGACATGTATGACACGAGAGCGAGTAAAACCAGAGCAGCGTCGAACTTACAACTAGCACAAGAGATCCAACGCTCATATGTCCCCATTGGCCTTCAGGATTCTTAAATGAGATAACAGCGTCATAAGTAAGAATTACGTTTAAGAGTAAACCTGCGTAGAAGAACCAGCGATGAGCATTCTGTAAAATTAGTGGCGCCCGTGTTTCACCTGTGTACTTGGTATGAGGTTCTGCAACAGCACAAGCAGGTGGCGATAACCAGAATGCGCGGTAGTACGCCTTGCGATAGTAATAACAAGTCATTCGGAAACCAAGTGGGAAAATCAAAATTATGAGGGCAGGAGAGAGAGCAAAATTAAAAATTTCTGCACTTACTGGTGTCCACCCGAACAGAGTTGCTCCAGGTACGCATGCTTCAGAGAGACATGGGGAATAGAAAGGTGAAATCAAATGATCCTTGTAGTAATTCGCACCCTCGAATGCTCGGAAGGTTGCGTAAATAACAAATGAGAAAAGAACTCCAAAAGTAATCGCAGGCTCGAGCCACCATTTATCGGTGCGAAGTGTGCGCTCTTTAATCTTGGCGCGTGTTGGAGAAAAGACTCCGGACATTTGTTCTCCCCTTGGATGTGAGACTAATGAGAGAAGTGTGCGCTTACCTGCGCAAAGTCGCTAGGCAGTAAGCCTCGTAAAGCTTATGAAGTCAGCCACAAGGCAGGGCAGAAATGCAAAACCCGCCACAGTAAATGAGGCGGGTTTCGACTTCAGCGCGGAGGACGTGGGATTTGAACCCACGAAGGTTTCCCTTGCCGGTTTTCAAGACCGGTGCACTCGGCCGCTATGCGAGTCCTCCGTGGGAGAGATTACCCGAAAGTGGCCTGCTTCAAAAATCGCAGATTAATTACGCTGGAAGTTCTAGTAGTTGCTCGATGATGATTGCTACACCATCTTCTTCGCAAGGTCCTGCAATTCCTTTTGCATGCTTAGGACCTTCTGGATGTCCATCGACCATCGCAAAAGATCTTCCACACCATTCAAGCATTGAAAAATCATTTGGGTTATCTCCGAATGACACACAATCGGATGCATCAATACCTAAACGCGCCGCAATCTTTGCAAGTGTCATTCCTTTTGAAACACCGAGTGCTGAAATCTCAAGAAGTGAATCATTTGGATTGGAATGCGTGACAGTTGTCAATCCATCTAACTCAACTTTTGCAATTGCTAGCATTTCATCAGAAGTATGTTCTTGTTGGGAACAGCGCGCTAAGACCTTAAGAGCGGGTGAAGTAATCACTTCTTCAATTTTTTCAACACCAACATTGTCCAGGCCTACATCCCAGCGTGGAATATAACTCTTTTCACGGTGGAAATAATTATGCGACTCAACAGCAAATGAAATTTCAGGAATTGCTTTACGTAGACGCTTTACAGCCTCGAGCTGAGCATCAACAGGGATTAGCCATTCCTCTAAAACTTTATCGTTGTGCAAGTCATAGAGCATTGCCCCATTTCCGCAAATGGCACCACCAATACCAAAAGCTTCTTTTATTTCTGGCATCCAACGTGGTGGTCTACCGGTTACAAAAAATATCTCAACGCCCATCGAGTGTGCTTTACGGAATGCATCAATTGTTCTTTGGGTGACATTGCCGTAGTGAGCGACAATAGTTCCATCAAGATCTGACGCAATTAACTTAGGGCGTCGCTCAAAATTTTGGTGAACGCTCACGCAAGCTCAAATTTCTTCATGCCAAGAAATGGCTGTAACGCAGCAGGGACATTGACAGTTCCATCAGAATTTTGATGGTTCTCTAGAATCGCAACAATCATGCGAGGAATTGCGACCAAAGTTCCGTTGAGTGTCGCCAGAGCCTTCGTTCCTTCAGAATCTTTGTAACGAATATTTAAGCGGCGGGCCTGGAACTCGGTGCAATTAGAAGTACTTGTTACTTCGCGATATGCACCTTGTGTAGGAATCCAAGCTTCGATATCAAATTTGCGATTTGCAGAAGAACCTAAATCACCCGAGGCGACATCAATAACTCTAAATGGAATTTCCATTGCAGTGAGAAAGTCTTTCTCCCATTGCAGAAGTCGGGCATGTTCTGCCTTTGCATCCTCAGGTTTGCAGAATGTAAACATCTCTACCTTGTCGAATTGATGTACGCGAATGATTCCACGAGTATCTTTCCCGTAGGTTCCTGCCTCGCGACGGAAGCAAGTTGAATACCCTGCATAACGTAATGGCAATTTTTCAGCAGGAAGTATTTCATCCATGTGCATTGCAGCTAGTGGAACTTCAGATGTTCCTACTAAATACACATCGTCTTTCTCAATGCGATATACATTCTCTGCTGCTTGGCCAAGAAAACCAGTACCTTCCATTGCAGCTGGGTTTACAAGCACTGGCGGGATAACAGGAGTAAAACCATTCTTTACTGCACTTTGAATCGCATAATTAACGAGTGCAAATTCAAGAAGTGCACCGACTCCGGTGAGATAGTAAGAACGAGATCCGGCAACTTTAGCGCCGCGCTCCGTATCGATTGCTCCTAGTAATTTCCCAAGTTCGACATGGTCTTTAGGCTCGAATCCATCGTTAGCGAAATCACGAGGAGTGCCAACATGTTCAATGGTGACGAAATCTTCTTCGCTACCGATCGGTGCATCGACATCAAGCACATTTGAAAGCTGGAGTAGCAGAACCTTCGCCGCTTCCTCTACCTCAGCTCGTTTAGCATCTGCAGCTTTGACTTTATCTGCCAGGGTTTTTGAATTTGCAAGCAGAGCAGTCTTCTCATCACCTTTTGCAGAACCAACGCTCTTGGAGAGCACGTTCTGCTCCTGTCGAAGTGCTTCAAATTCTGAAATAGCTGCTCTCTTTTTTTCATCGATTGCCAGAATTTGATCGACTAAGTCAACGCTCTCACCGCGTCCTTTTTGGGATGCGCGAACAACATCAGGATTCTCACGAAGAAACTTGATATCAATCATGCTCGCACCTCTCTTGGGTAAGAACCTAGGAATCTAATGTCGTCACAAATCGTACGAAGCTCATCGACCGATTTTCCAACTGGAGCATCTTTGATATGGCCTTCAACATCAATAATGAAATGGTAGTGACCAAGTTCGCGACCTGTTGGACGTGACTGAATAAATGTCAGGTTTACATCATTTTTTGCAAAAACCTGCAAGATTTCAAGGAGTGCGCCCGCATGATCGATGCCAATAAAAATTGCCATTGACGTCCGGTCGTGCCCGGTGGGTTCTGGCATCCAGCCAGGTTTCTGAGCCGCGATAAATCGCGTTACTGCTCCAGAGTTATCGCCAATATTTTCTGAAATCACTTTCAGCTTGAAATGTTCGGCGGCTGCACTAGATGCAATCGCTGCATCAAGTTGGCCATTACTTACTAATTCTGCGGCTGCTGATGTGGAGCTTGTGGGAACGATTTCAGCATGTGGATAATTTCTTGCAATAAACGCTCGGCATTGTGACTCGGCATGTGGGTGAGTGCCAATTCGCACAATCTCTGTCGTACCTGGTTTGACCATTAAAGTGAATGTGACGGGCAAAGTGACCTCTTGCGCGATGGTGAGTGGGTCGCCTGTTGCAAGTTCATCAAGTGTGCGTGCAACAACACCTTCAACTGAATTCTCAATCGGTACAAGTGCGTAATCTGCTTGACCAGATCGAACTGCATCAAGTGCTGCGGTTACATTTGCAAATGGGATTGTGATATCGGTATCGCACGTTAACTTCTTAAGGGCTGCCTGTGTAAATGTGCCAACTGGCCCTAGGTAGGCGAATGTATGGCTCTCCGTGTTGCTCACTGACTAAGGATACCGGAGTACTTCGCGTGCATGTGCCGGCTTATTTGTGATGAGAATATCGACCCCTAATCGCTCGCATAATTTGATATCTGCATCATCATCAACGGTCCATACATTCACTGATCGGCCCGAATCTTTGATTCTCTGAACTTTCATTGGCTCCGAACGGATTTCATCAATTTCAGGTCCTATCGAACTCGCCGATGAATACCTTACTTGAAACCATGGTGTGAACTTATAGAGCAACAGTGTCGATGACAGCTCAGGATTCAATCTCTTGAGTTTTTCAATTGCGCTCCAACTAAACGACATCACAGTGACAGGAATGTGTTGTAACACTTTTTTTCCCTCAAGCATTTTAACAATCAACTCTTCAACTCTATTACCTGAAATCACTGGGTGCTTAGTTTCAAGAAGAACACCTTTTTTGTTTTTGATTGCAAAATCAAGAATGACATCTAGGGTCAGAACCTGAGGGTATGCACGAGACACTTCTTCAAAGGTCATTTCTGCAATAAGCCCACGATTCCCTGCTCGCTCTAACATTGATGAGTTATGCCATAAAACTGGGATTTCATCTTTTGTTATCCGGACATCGCACTCGAATCCATCGGCACCTTGTGCCAATGCGCCTTCGTAGGCGGCCAAGGTGTGCTCGGGGAAATCAGCACTTGCCCCACGGTGTGCGTAAATGAGCATGAGAGTGAGACTAGCAAAGAGATTACTCTTAGCCCTATGAGTCAGCTCTTCTTCGAAACCTCGGCGCGGTCTGCTGTCGGTTTGGTTCGAAAAGGAAACGAAGACAGTGCATTCACTTCTTCTCGCGTTATTGCAGTTGCAGATGGAATGGGCGGACATGCGGCCGGTGAAGTTGCATCACGGATTGCAATCTCAAAACTGGCAGAAATTACCGAAGTGATTACCAACCCAGAGATTGATTCAGAATCCGCTGAAGATCTCTTTAGCGGTGCGCTCCATACTATTGACTTGGAAATCAAAGAAGAGACTGAAGAGAATTCTCAACTTTCAGGAATGGGCACAACCCTTACATCTCTCTTTATCATTGATGAAAAGGTCTCTCTGATGCATATTGGTGATTCCCGGGCATATCGATTACGTGGAAACACTCTCGAACAACTTTCGCATGACCATACAGTTATTCAGGAATTATTGAGTCAAGGTGCAATCTCTGAGGCCGATATTGCAACTCATCCTCAACGTTCTGTACTGACACAAGTCTTGATGGGAGAGGGCGCTCATAGCGCTCCTCTACTTATTGTGGATGGAAAGGTCAATGACAGATATTTGTTATGCAGCGATGGGTTAAGTTCTGTTCTCACTGAGAAAGAAATTAAGAGTTTGATAAAAGGTAAGAATCGCCAGCAAGCAGTTGATGGCCTCATTGATGCGACTTACATCAATGGAGCACCGGATAACGTCACTGTCATCATTGCTGATGTAGTTGAAGAAGTAAGTGAAAATGTTTCGCAGAAAATTGGTGCTGCGCAATGATGAATTCACTCCTTGGCGGTCGCTACCTACTGGGCCAAATGATTGGCACAGGCGGTATGGCAGATGTTTATATTGCCCAAGACCAAAGATTGTCTCGCGAAGTTGCCATCAAGATTTTAAGAAGCGATCTGGCAAAGGACCCTTCTTTCGTAGCCCGATTTAGAAAAGAAGCTAAAGCGGCAGCTGGTCTGAATCATCCAGGAATTGTTGCTGTGTACGACTCTGGTGAAGACCCAGCTCCATACATTGTGATGGAACTAGTTAATGGCGAAACTCTCCGCGAATACATTCGTGAGTTAAAAGCTCAAAACTCCAAACTTCCACTGCAGCGCGCACTAGAAATTGCAGAGGGCATCCTTGCAGGACTTGAATATTCACATGCTCGCGGAATTATTCATCGCGATATAAAACCAGCGAACGTCATGATCACAAATAAAGGCGATGTGAAGGTGATGGACTTTGGAATCGCACGCGCTATGGATGATCTGGGCGCAACTTTGACGAGCACATGGAATGTTGTTGGAACGGCGCAGTATTTATCGCCAGAACAAGCTGTGGGAGAACTTGCAGATTTGCGCAGTGACATTTACTCAACTGGTTGCTTAGTATTCGAACTCCTTACTGGAATCCCACCGTTTACTGGCGAAACGCCGGTATCGATTGCGTTCCAACACGCATCAACAACTGCGCCACTCATTCGCAGTATCAGCCCAGATTTACCAGAAGGAATAGAGACTGTTCTTGCTGTTGCTTTAGCAAAAAAACCAGAAGATAGATACCAGAGTGCGCAGGCTATGCTCGATGATATTGCGCGCGTACGTGCTGGTGAGAAGGTGCTTACTAAAGTTGCTTCAGCGCCAATCTTTACTCGAAAGGCTGCACTCGCTTACGGCGGCTCTTTCCTTGCTGCAATCGCACTCGCATTTACAGGATTTCTCATGAGCGGCAATCCAGATAACGATCTTCCACAACTTCCAAGTGTTGTTGGATTAACTGAAGACAGGGCTCGCGAGCTACTTGCTGATTATGCAGTAACCGTTAAGCGCGCACACGACGGTGCTATCCCACGAGACCGAGTCGCCAGTCAGTTACCACTTGCTACTACTAGAGTAAAAATGGGCTCTACGATTGTTCTTACAGTCTCAGATGGTCCTGGAGAAGCAATCGTTCCTGATAACTTAATTGGAATGTCGCTTATTGATGCACGTTCTGCGCTCACTTCTGTGGGTCTGCTTGTCTCTCAAACTATTGCCGCGCCATCTGATCAGCCACAAGGAACAGTTTTGGATGTATCGCCATCGGTTGGTTCTGTTATTGAAGCTGGAAGTTCTGTGATCTTAACAATCGCAAGTGGTGAAATCACGGTTCCGAATTTGATTGGTGTTGAAGCAATTCAAGCCAAAACTTTACTTATACAGGCTGGGTTCCTTGTTAAAGAATTCTATGATTTAGATACTGAACAGCCAGCAGGTGTCGTGATTAGGCAAGCGCCAGAAGCTGGATCAACACAAACTATTGGCAAGTCAGTAACAATTACAATTAATGAGCAGCCGTAATTTACTTGGAACTTCCTACGACTGGCGAAAGACCCACTGAACGTTTAACTGCACCAGCATCACCGCATTGCGTTAACCAATTGGCAAGCATGTGATGTCCATGTTCTGTGAGTACAGATTCTGGATGGAATTGCACACCTTCGATAGGCAAGGTCTTATGTCGAATTGACATGACGACACCTGACTCGGTTGTTCCGGTTACTTCCAAAACTACTGGGACTGTGTCACGTTCAACTGCAAGTGAGTGATATCTAGTTGCAGTAAATGGTGATGGCACATTTGCAAGAACGCCTTTAGCGGTATGTATAACTTGAGATGTTTTTCCATGTAATAACTCAGGTGCACGAGAAACTGTTGCTCCGAAAGCTTCAGCAATTGCTTGATGGCCAAGACAAACGCCAAATAATGGAATTGAATGTTCAGCGCAATATTTGATCATCTCAATACTTACGCCAGCCTTATCTGGAGTGCCCGGTCCTGGAGAGATCAATACCCCGTCATAGTGTGAAGCTTCATCTGCGCGGACCTCGTCATTGCGGACGACGGTGCATTCGGCCCCTAATTGCGCCAAATACTGAACGAGATTAAAGACGAAGGAGTCATAGTTATCGATAACCAGGATTCGAGCCATGCCGATATTGTGCTGTAACCTTGGCCCCATGCCAAAGTCGAAATTGCGTAAAAAGGTTCAGGAGCAACACGCTCACGAAGAACAACACCATATAGAAGAGGTATCACCGCTTCTTGAGAGCCCAAGCTGGTTAGCGCCAGTTATGGTCGCCAATTTCCTTATTGGCCTGTTCTGGATCGTTGTTTTTTATGTAAGTCAGACAAGTTATCCAATCCCAGGCATTGGCGCATGGAACATGATCATTGGATTTAGCTTTATCGCAGTTGGATTCTCTCTAGCAACCAAGTGGCGCTAACTAAGCAGTTTCTGAAACACTTTCATCCATGAGCAAAAACGTAAGGCGTCAATTCCCTAAACCTTCTGAGCTCGCACCACTTCTGAAATTTTCTCTTCCTACTCTTCGGCGCAAGAAACGCCGTCTAGAGAATGCATACACAATTTGGGATCTGCGTGAAATCGCGAAGAAAAGAACTCCTAAGGGGCCATTTGATTACACCGATGGTTCTGCAGAGAGTGAGGCAAGTCTTGAACGTGCCCGCCAGGCGTATAGGGATCTTGAATTCATCCCAAGTATTTTAAAAGATGTCTCTACCGCAGATCTAACTCGCAAAAGTTTAGGTGAAACATTCTCAATGCCGGTTGGAATTGCTCCGACTGGATTTACTCGAATGATGCAGACAGAAGGCGAAATCGCCGGTGCGCGTGCAGCAGAAAAATTCGGAATTCCCTTTACTCTCTCCACACTCGGCACTAGCACCATTGAAGATGTTGTTGCCGCAGCGCCCGGTGGCCGTAATTGGTTCCAGCTATATATGTGGAAAGACCGCGAAGGAAGTATGGCTTTAGTAGAAAGAGCTAAGCGCGCGGGTGTAAAGAATTTAATGCTCACCGTCGATGTTCCGGCTGCCGGACAGCGAATTAGAGATTATAGAAATGGCTTAACCGTTCCCCCACGTTTAACCGCAGGAACAGTAATTAATGCACTCCCAAGACCAGCGTGGTGGATTAATTTCTTAACTACCCCTTCCATTGAATTTGCTTCAATGAAGAATTGGGAAGGAACTGTTGGCGAACTGTTGGATTACATGTTTGACCCAACAATGACATGGGAAGATCTCAAGTGGATTCGCGAACAATGGGATGGAACTCTCTCTGTAAAGGGTATTCAAAACCTGGAAGATGCAAAGAAGGCCGCAGAACTTGGCGCGGACTCGATATTGCTCTCCAACCACGGTGGGCGTCAGCTAGATCGTGCCCCTGTGATGCTCCACTTGTTGAGTGATATCAAGAAAGAATTTAAGAAAGATTATGAGATCCACATCGATACAGGAATCATGCATGGTGCTGATGTTCTTGCAGCAATCGCACTTGGTGCCCAATTCACATATGTTGGAAGAGCCTATTTATACGGGTTAATGGCCGGTGGCCAAGACGGTGTCGAACGCGCTTTGGAAATTATGCGCACTCAAATGGTGAGAAATATGAAGTTGCTCGGCGTTAATTCATTAGATGAACTAACGCCCCAGCATGTGCGCTTCCTAAATCGCCAGTAACGATTACCCTTGCGCCTATGAAGTTTGCGTTAGCTGGAATCTCATACCTGATCACAGTAATTGCATTGGTGCTGCTATTTGTCAGAGTGCGCCAGCTGATTGCTATCTATAAGAGACAGCAGCCCGACCCAACTCGCAATAACGATAAGCCTGCACGCTTTAAAAACATGTTAAAAGAAGTTTTAGGGCATACAAAAATGCTCAACTTCACAGGAACTGGTATCGCTCACTGGTTTGTTATGGTCGGATTTGGTGCACTCTTTGGAACCCTTGTCACCGCTTACGGTCAAGTCATAAAACCTGATTTTGCTCTTCCAATTATTGGTCACTTCGTTGGCTACGAGTTGTTTTCAGAATTGATTGCAGCACTCACTGGTATTGGAATTGTCACGCTAATTGGAATTCGCCAAGTAACTAGATTCCGAATGCTCAACAGATTTAGCGGTTCTGGGATGGGTAAGGCTTATTACATAGAGGCGACTATTTTGGCAATTGTCTTCTGTGTCTTCGCTCTTCGCGGATTAGAAGGAGCTCTCGCTGGTAAAGAGGAGTGGAATTGGCACTACGCAATTTCATGGCCAGCAGTTCTTGCGTTTAACTCCATGTCAGTCTCTTCTCTTGAGAGTGCAATTGTTATCGTCGCGACACTGAAAATTGTTGTATCCATGGCATGGTTTATCGTCATTGCATCGAACTTCACTATGGGTATTGCGTGGCACCGCTTCTTAGCATTCTTTAATATTTTTTATAGTCGTAATATAGATAAGCCGGCACTCGGCGCTCTTCCCGAAATGCTTTCAAAAGGCAAGCCAATTAACTTTGAAGACCCTGCAGAAGACGATGTCTTCGGTTTAGGAACCCGCGGAGATATCTCCTGGAAGGGTTTATTGGATATGACTTCATGCACCGAGTGCGGCCGTTGCCAATCTCAGTGTCCTGCGTGGCATACAGATAAACCGTTATCTCCAAAGTTATTAATCATGGCAATGCGCGATCACGCGATGGCGAAGGTCGTTGATACGGAAAATTTAGTTGGTGAAAACGCACCAATTGATCTCGATGTCTTGTGGTCATGTACCTCTTGTGGTGCGTGCGTTGAGGAGTGTCCTGTCGATATCGAACACGTTGATCACATCGTTAATATGCGCCGATTCCAAGTACTTGTCGAGTCAGAGTTCCCTGCAGAACTTGGTGGAACATTTAGAAATCTTGAGAAAGCAGGCAATCCTTGGGGTGCGAATAAACAGGACCGCGAAAGCTGGATTGCTGAGTGCGACTTCCCTGTCCGTGTTGTCAGCGGTGAGCTTCCTGAAGAAGTTGAATATTTGTTCTGGGTAGGGTGCGCTGGCGCATATGAAGATCGCGCAAAGAAGACAACGAAAGCTGTTGCAGAGTTACTTCATATGGCTGGCGTGAATTTTGCAGTACTTGGCAAGAAAGAAACATGTACTGGAGATCCTGCGCGTCGTTCTGGCAATGAATTCTTGTATCAAATTCTTTCGCAGGAAAATATCGAAACTTTTAAGGAGACATTCGGTAATCGCGGTGTCAAGAAAGTTGTCGTAACCTGCCCTCATTGCTTTACAACGATTGGTAAAGATTACGCACAGAGTGGTTATGAATTACAAATGCTTCACCACACACAACTTCTCAATACTTTGGTTAAAGAGGGGAAGTTAAAGACCTCGCCACACAAGGCAGATCAAAAGATTACTTTCCATGATCCTTGTTATTTAGGCCGTCATAATCAAATCTACGCACCCCCTCGCGAACTTCTTGAAGCATCTGGTTGCGATATCGAGGAGATGCCACGAAATAAGGAGCGTTCATTCTGTTGCGGTGGTGGCGGTGGACGCATGTGGATGGAAGAGAAGATTGGAACCCGCATCAATCTCAATCGCGTTGACGAAGCAATTGATACAGGTGTCGCAGAAGTTGCGGTTGCATGCCCCTTCTGCAGAATCATGGTTGGTGACGGAATGGTCGCGCGCCAATCTGATGTTGAAGTACTAGATGTTGCGCAGATATTACTTAGAAGCGTGAAGGCTTCAGAGTAAGCAAAAGCTTGGTAATCACCGCTCCACCAATTAACCCACCAAGGTGTGCGCGCCAATCGACTCCACCAATAGTAAAACCAAGTGCAAAGTTTAGAGCGATCAATATAAACATGCTCTTCAGGTCAGCGCCCATGCGCTTTCCGATAACTACAAAGGCGCCGAATAGACCAAAGACTGCGCCAGATACACCAATTGAATAACCGTTATATCCAAGATTGAAAGCTGACGACAGCGACCCTGTGATGAGTGAGCCAAAGAAAATAATTAGGAATTTGCTACGGCCCAAGTAACGTTCAACTGGAGTGCCCAATGAATACAACGCCAACATGTTGAAAGCTAGATGTATCGGAATTGTGCTCGAGTTATCGTGTACCAGCGCCACGGTAACTAATCGGTACCACTGATTCGTAGATTGAAGAAGCTCGATTCCGTAAAGCCCAAAAGTTCCAATGAGCCCTGAATCAACTAGTTCCCACAGATAAAATCCACAAATGATTGTGACAATTGTAATTACTGTTGAGCGCTGCTTCATGAGCAAAGCAATTTAGGCGATAGTCACGCTATTGATTACAACAGGTGTAATAGGCTTATCTTGCGCACCCGTTGGTGTTGAACCAATCTTGTCGACCACAGCTTGTGACGCTGCATCTTTTACTTCGCCGAAAATTGTGTGCTTACGGTTTAGCCATGTTGTCGGTGCGACGGTAATAAAGAACTGAGAACCATTTGTTCCAGGTCCAGAGTTTGCCATTGCAAGAATGTATGGACGATCAAATTGAAGTTCTCCATGGAATTCATCAGCAAACTGATAACCAGGTCCGCCGAATCCCTGACCAAGTGGGTCTCCACCTTGAAGCATAAATCCGCTAATTACACGGTGGAAAATTGTTCCGTCATACAACTTCTCGTTTGATTTCTTTCCAGTGCGGGGATCAGTCCACTCTTTTGCACCCGTTGCAAGACCAACAAAATTTTCTACAGTCTTTGGTGCATGATTTGGAAAAAGTTCAATGACGATATCGCCAAGTGTTGTATGAAGGGTTGCAGTCTGTGACACGTGGAGACCAGGGGAATCGAACCCCTAACCCCCGCCTTGCAAAGGCGGTGCTCTACCAATTGAGCTAGGTCCCCGTATTAGAACGGGTGGGCCCAGGTGGACTTGAACCACCGACCTCTTCCTTATCAGGGAAGCGCTCTAACCAGGCTGAGCTATGGGCCCGC
>CAESAB010000006.1_pt1 | contig 36788 bp, 38 predicted proteins | sample 7263531 | NCBI WGS metagenome assembly CAESAB01 (sample SAMEA6814095, study PRJEB35770) | freshwater metagenome | biome: Freshwater; feature: Freshwater reservoir; material: water | place: Czech Republic | collected 2017-05-23 | depth 30m m
CGTACAACTACATTCGCTTGAAGCAATTCAAGAGACATTGAAATTGCTGGGCCTGAATTATTGAATTTATAGAGTAGGAATCCCTTTACTCCTTCAATATCAACTGGCACTTTAAATCCAGACCAGCTCTGGTGTGAAACTGATACTGGTTCAGAAACGATTGCAACCTTCGAAAGAATCTGCGTGTCAAAGTATTCAAGCCCACCAGTTGCCGCACGTTTTTCCTGTCCGCCAACGACCAAGCGAATCTTTGTTGAAACGCTCTTTACTGGTTCCGCCCCAGAATTGGTTTTCCCAATCTGAATCAATAATCCAGATTCAGCGTCAATTTCAAGCCAGTGATTCGAGTGCGGAGAAATAAGTTTCAAATTATTTCCTCTTGAAGTTTGGCTTTCTCTTCTCCTTAAATGCCAATCTGCCTTCATTGGCATCTTCTGTGGCAAATGCAATCACTTGAAGATCTCTCTCGTAGGCAATTGCTAAATCACGGCTCATGCTAAATGCCGCATTGAGATTGATCTTCGCACTTTCTGCTGCAATTGGTGCTCGATCTGCAACCATTCTTGCTATTTCAAGAGCGCGAGATTTAAGTTCCTCTGGCTTAACACATTCGCTGATGAGTCCCCATGCAAGAGCTTTCTCTGCATCTATTGGCTCACCGGTCATAATCATCATGGCTGTGTGTGATGAACCGATTGCGCCAGCGAGGAGCGCTGTCATTCCACCTCCACCAATCCATCCCAATTTGATTTCTGGTGCACCGAAGTTCGCGTTTGTTGAAGCTATGCGAATGTCGCATCCCAAAGCCATCTCTAGCCCGCCACCAAGTGCCCATCCGTTTATCGCAGCGATTGCAGGTTTCTTTATAGACCTGACTGCTTCACAGTATCCAAAATGCGTACGCCAATCCCACGGTGTTTCATAAGAATCTAAATCTTTGATATCCGAACCTGCACAGAAAGCGCGTTCGCCTTCAGAGGTCAGAATTACAACCCTTACTTCATTATTGGAATTACAGGTTTCTACATATTCCCGAAGAAGTTTTGTCATTCCCCGAGTCATTGCATTTAATTTCTCGGGACGGTTGAGAGTAATAGTTGCTATGCCATCTTTGATTTCGAATAAAATCTCGCTCATTTTCTCTACTTCCCCGCTACGTTGCCTGTTTTTAGGAGTGTGTCTATTTTTTCTTGTGAATATCCCAAAGTCTTTAAGACTTCACTAGTGTCTTCTCCGATCAGTGGTGCACCTTTGGCAACACTGGCAGGAGATTTGGAAAATTTAAATGGGAATCCCGGTGCTTTTACATGACCTTCTGTTGGATGTTCGTATTCAACGAAAGTCTTGTTATGCGCAATTTGAGGATCGTTGACTAAATCCTTATAGCCATACACTTCGCCAGCCCAGATACCGTGCTCTCTAAAGATAACAAGCCATTCTTTCGCCGTTTTATTGAGTAAGCGTTCTTGGGTTTTTGCGAAAATCTCATCGCGGTGAGTCCACGAATCTTCTTCATCGTTATACGTTTCAAAGCTAGGTTCTCCGATAAGTTCTCCGAATTGCTTCAGCGATGGAAATGCGATTGCTATGTAATCTTCCTTGGTTTCAAAGACGCCATACGGTGCGCGAATATAAGAGTGAGCATGGGGTTGTTCCGAACGCACTTGTTCAATTTTGCCCACGGTATAAATTGAAATCTCTTGCATCTGAAGAGTGGTAATCACATCCAGCATGTTGATGCTGACTAACTGACCTTCTTTTGTTCGCTCTCTGTGCAGCAAAGCCGCAATTGTGGCTTCACTTGCAGCAGCCGCCGTAACAGCATCGACTAAAAATTGTCCTGATGGCTTTGGGGGTTCACTTACGCGACCCGAAGAGAGCATCGCGCCGGAAAGTGCTTGCAACAACATGTCCTGACCTGGTCTATCGACATAAGGTCCACTCTCGCCATAACCAGAAATCGAGACGTAAATCAGATCCTTTTTCAGTTGAGAAAGTGTCTCGTAATCAACTCCTAAGCGCTTTGCTACACCTGGGCGATAGTTCTGCAAGAAAACATCACTGGAGGCCACTAAATCTCGCAAGACAGAGAGTCCTTCTTCGGATTTCAAATTAAGTGCAACTGATTTCTTATTTCTGTTAAGTGATAAGAATGAAACATTTATTTGATTGCCTTTAGCTCCTCCAGCAGATACATGTCTCTGCCATTCACCTGTAATTGGTTCGATTTTTATCACCTCGGCACCTAAATCACCGAGACGTTGGGCGGCAAATGGTCCTGCCATAGCAATACTGCAATCTAGGACTCTATAGCCGGTTAAAATTCCCATGTATCTACAACCAATCTGCCAGCAACGTTTGCGTCTCTGGCTAGTAAGGACTTATTTGAAGAGCTGGATACTGCTTCCACCATCGATTTTGAAATCTGCACCAGTAATGAACCCCAGCTCATCATTAATTAGGAAGTAGACAAGAGCTGCAACTTCTTCGGGTTTTCCTAAGCGTCGTACAGGGTGGAACTCCGCCCACTCTGCGGCCACATCTTCAGCTGTGCGTCCCATAATATCTTCGGCAACAATTTTTAGTAGCGGCGTGTTAATTGAGCCAGGAGAAACACTGTTGCATCGGATGCCATCTAGCGCATGATCTACTGCAATTCCACGAGTGAGAGCTATAACTCCAGCTTTAGAAGCCGCATAGGCAGCTGTCGTTTTTTGATTCATATGTCCCAATACAGATGCAGTGTTAACAATTGATCCAGAACCATTTCTCTTAAAGATAGGAACTGCAAAAGAAGAAGAAATGAATTGTGCTGTCAAATTAACGCGAAGAGTGAATTCCCAATCTTCTAAAGATAATTTGTCGACTGTCCCGTATCGAGCAATTCCGACATTGTTGAAAACTCCATTTAGTCTAGGGAGTTCTTTCTCTGCAAACTTGTACGCATTCTCAATATCCTCAAATTTGGCGACATCGCAATGAACTGTCTTTATATTCTTTGACGACTTCTCAAGTTCAGCAAGCTCTTTATCCAATACGTCTGCTGCAATGACATTCCAGTTGCGTTCACTAAAGTATTTTGCAGTTTCGCCTCCGATTCCACGTGCTCCTCCGAAGATGAGAATGCCTTTATTTGAGTTATCTTTCATTTGTCTGTCCTTTCGTATCGATTACTCTTGCTGCCCTTAAAAGAAGTACTGACCTTAAAGAGTGATCCAGCAAGCGGTTCTTTGGCTAAAGCCTCTGAGTTCATGGCATAGCGGGCGGTTGTTATGAAGAGCTCAGACATATCTTTGCCTCCAAAGCAGCAACTTGTTACTTGCTTTACCGGAAGAGTAACCACATGAGTGAGCTCGCCGCTAGGGTCAAAGCGTCTTACTTCTCCGCCACCAAAGAACGCAACCCAAATTCCGCCATCTTCATCCGTAGTTAATCCATCAGGAATTTCTCCCGGTACATGAAACGAAATGAGAGGCCGACGGTTCTTTAGCTCTCCGCTTTGAAGATCACAATCGAAAATATCAACTCTTCCAGTTGGAGAGTCAATGAAATACATACTCTTCTGGTCTTTACTCCAGCCCATTCCATTTGCAATCGTCAGAACAGGCACTACTTCCTTGATACCTCTGGAATCCAAGCTGTATAGCGCTGCTACACCTGGCGTGAAATCAAATGCCATGGTTCCAACCCACATCCGCCCAGTGCTATCGCACTTGGCATCATTAGTTCGTATCGAAGCATCATCTGGTTCGATTGGTGCAAGTAAAGTATTTAGCTTGCCATCCCGAGACGCTACAAAAACTCCATCTCTTGCAGCCACTATTAATTGCGAATCTTGATCCAAAATTACGGCGCTGACCTCTTGATCAAATTGAATTGTTTTTTCCGATAAATCTGATGGGGTAAACAGCTTTACTTGCTTATTTGTAATATCTACAAAATATAGCTCTTGCTTAACATCATCCCAGAAAGGACCCTCGCCAAGGTCACAATCCAATTCAACGGCGAGCTCAGCAGTAAGTACTGTAGGCATCTACGAAATCAGTCACTTAGCCTTGGAAGTGCGGACGATTACTTCATCAGAAGAGCGAACCCACGACTGTAATGTGATTCCGTGTCCGCTTGCATCAGAGATGTAGATTCTTCCATTTTCAATCTTTGGAATTCCATCAACGAAGTCCTTGTACCAAGTATTAACAAATGCGCGAGCAGTCTCTTGCAAGAAACCATTTCGCTGTGAAAGAGAAAAATGCGTACTCGTTGCAAGTGCTACAGGTCCTGAGCAGTCGTGAGGTGCAACTGGGACCGCAAATAGATCTGCAAGTGATGCAATCTTTCTAGATTCGGTGAGCCCACCAGTCCAGGAAATATCAATTGTTAGGTAATCTACGGCGCCTTTTTCTAATAGAGGAAGAATCTGTCGTCTTCCAATCGCGGTTTCACCCGTTGCTATCGGCACAGAAATCTCTGAGCGAAGCTTCGCCAACGCATCTACTGCATCTGGGCGTAGTGGATCCTCAATCCAGAATGGCTGATACGGAGTGATTGCATCAATAATTCGCTTAGCTGTTGGTCGGTTCCAGAGAGCATGGAATTCAATCATTAAATCCATGTCCATTCCGACTTCATCTCGAATCGCAGAAATAATCTTTACGCCAGCTTCTATCTCTTTCTGTGAAATAGAGTTTCCGAAAGATTTCTCTGCGGCCGGATCAAATGGCCAAATCTTCATACCTTCTATGCCACTGTCATAGAGTTCACGCGCTAGTTTTGCAGGAGTATTAAAGAATGCTTGTAGATCTTCATACCCCTTCTCTTTGGACTCGGCAACGCCCCAATTCTTTGAATTCTGACTCGAAGTTTTTTTCATGTAAGAAGAGCCAGCACATGTATTGTAAATCTTTACGGAATCTTGAAGCTTTCCACCTAAAGAATCTGCCATCGTCGCATTGATTGATTTGCCCCAAAGATCCCAAACTGCAACATCCAAGGCTCCTAATGATCGAACTTCAATTCCGCCACCTTGATATCCAACATAGGGTGTTAATGCAAAATTCAAAGATTCAGGATTTATATTCGCACTGGCAAAAATCAGAGGCGCAGCAATCGTGTGGATGTACTCCTCTATTACTGTTTGACTAAAGAATGATTCCCCAAGGCCGACATTTCCTTTGTCGTCATGCACTTCCACCCATAGTGAAGAAGGGTGCGCCAACGGCCTAAAGGTTTCAATCTTCGTTATCTTCATTACCAAGCCTTTTCTCTAATAAAAATACAGGGGAACGCAAACCTTATTTACTAATTACTAAAAAGTGCCTGAGGAGAGTGGCGTTCTGACGCCATCAGAGTAAATCGCCACCCCCCTCAGGATTCCTTAATTAAGCGAATACAGCCTCACGCTTCAAGATTGCATTGATGTTTGACGCATCAATTACAGCTGAACCTGTGTCGTATGAGAACGACTTGAAGCCTGGAGACATTTCCATCGCCAAGAGTGAAGACGCAACCCATCCCTGTGCCCATGGGTTCTGATCCAATGTGAAGTCGATGTTTCCGGCCTTAATTCCCTGTAGTACAGGCTGAACAAGGTCGAAACCGCCGTTAGACAACTTCAGATTCTTGCGCTTCATAAGTGCACCGAAGAACTGGTGTGAGAACTCAGTTCCGATGTAACCAACAACGTCACCCTTTGCTAAACGTGCATCCATAATTGCTGATGCTTTAGCTTCATCGCTTGATGTCACCAAAACTTCAGTTGTATATGTTGTTCCGTTTGAGGCGTTGTATGCAGCTACACCTTGCTTTGCACCAGCAGCACGGTCTTCAAGAGCCGAGTTACCAGGAGCGAAGTTTCCGATAAGAATAACTCCAGAAGTTTTTCCGGTCTTCTTCTTAGCGTATGTAGCACCTTGGATTCCAGCAATCTTTCCTGCTGGAACGAAATCTTGACCTACGAATGGGACGCTAAGGTCTTGATATCCCTTAGATCCAACGTTTGTAAGTACTACCTTGATTCCAAGACTTTGTGCCTTCTTAATGTTGGCATCAAATGCTTTGTCATCAATTCTTGTGAAGATCACTCCATTTGGCTTTGAAGCAATCGCTGCAGCCTGAAGTTCAACTGTCTTCTGAATGTCTTGTCCTGTTGGACCAACATAGTTGACTTTCCAGCCCATTGATTTTCCGAATTCACGGAATCCTCGCTCTAGAGGAACGAAGAACGGGTTCAAATCGTGAATAACGCAAGTAACTTTCTTGCCACGTTGAATTGCTGCTGTCTTAGTAGCAGCCGCTGCAAAAGGTGTTCCGATTACAGATGAAGCACCTAGTAGAACAGCTGATGCGCCGCCTGCCTTTAGGAGATTGCGGCGGTTTAAACCACTCTCCTCTAATGTTTCCTTATCCATTTTTTCTCCTTAGTTAGGCCTGAGCTCTTTCAAACTAGGCTGGGTGTGTGATGGCGTCAGATCTATGTTTTACGTTCGAAGAGTCTTTCTCTTCTGTGCAACCAAAGTATTGATAACTACTGCTGCGAGGATTAGTAATCCGTTAGCAACAAAAGTCCAGTTTCCGTTTACGCCAACAAGCACAAGCACGTTGGTAATCAAGCCACCAACAATTGCTCCTAAAGTTGCTCCCAGAATTGTTCCAGAACCACCAAATAAGCTTGCTCCACCAACTGCGATGGCACCGACAATCAATAGTTCCTGTCCCTGACCGGTGAGCGGATTGGAACTTCCTAACCAACCGACGAGCATGATGCCCGCCCATGTGGCCAAGAAACTTGAAAGCATGAAGGATTGAATCTTCACTTTAGCTACGTTGATTCCGGCATTTTGAGCCGCAACTTTATTTCCACCAATTGCATATAGGTCGGAGCCAAACTTTGTCTTTGCCAATACAACTCCAACTATTGTGCATAGTGCGACCATCCAATACACCTGTGCAGAAATACCGAGGAAAGATCCGCCTACGAGTCCTGAAAAAGTTTTAGATTCTTTTGCGTAGATTGGAACTCCACCTGAAATCAGAAGTGTTGCTCCTCGCAGAGCGCCAAGTCCCGCCAGAGTTACTACGAATGATGGAATGTTGAGCCTGACGCTGACGTAACCATTTAACCATCCAAGGAATACACCGAGTAATAAGGTGACAACGATCGAAGGAAGGATTGGCCAATCCATTTTCACTGAAAGCCAGGTGTACATCACGGCGCCGAGACCGTAAATGGAGCCAATTGATAAATCAATCTCTCCACAAATAACAACGAGTGACATACCTGCTGCACAAATCGCAACATATGAAACCTGCTGAAGAATAGTGTTTACGTTTGTTCCCACAGCAAAATTTGGTGTTAAGGACATCGCAACGATAACGACTCCAACAATTGCAACGACAACACCAAATTCCTCGGCTCGCAAAATTCGGCCAATTCTGCTCTCATGTTTATCTAAGCGTTTAGCTTTGCCCGACATGCTATTCACCCTTCAATTCGGTTGATTGACTCTGGAGGTTATGTTTAACAAAACTCTGATCGCCAACGATCATGCTGACTATCTCTTGTCTAGTGGTTTCCTTAGTGTTGCGAATTCCAGCAACTTGCCCAGCACGCATAACTACAATGCGATCTGAAACCGCCAAAACATGATCAATATTGTGGCTGATTATGACAATTCCTTTTCCTGCATCTCTGAGCTCTGTAACGATTCGCAGAACGTTGGCTTGCTGTTCAGGTCCAAGTGCGGCAGTTGGCTCGTCTAACAATACAAAATCACTGCCTAGTCGAACCGCTCTCGCAATGGCGATGCATTGACGCTGTCCGCCAGAGAGTGATTCAACTTGCAACTTCGTAGAAGAGATTTTGATTTTAAGTTGATCCAACAACACTTTGGCTTCTTCGCGCATCTTTGAAATTCTGACAAATCCGAATCTACGTAATTCATGACCCAAAAATACATTTCGTGCAACATCCATACTTCCAACAAGTGCTAAATCTTGATACACAACGGAGATTCCATTTTCCACTGCATCTTGTGGTCTGTTAATTACTCGTACGCTTCCGTCGATGACGATCTGTCCGCTATCTGGTTTTGTTGCACCGCAGAGAATTCGAATCAAGGTTGACTTGCCAGCTCCGTTGTCGCCCATCAGAGCAACAACTTCTCCAGAATTGCATTCGAAGTCAACCGAATTCAGCGCCTGTACTCCACCGTACCGCTTTGCTAAACCTTTGGCCTTGAGCGTTGTTGTCGTCACTACATCTCCTCATTTTCTTCTTGGTTTTTACTGTTTGTTTCTGTAACCATCTCAGCCGCAGCATCAATGAGCTTTCGGTGTAACGGATCTAACTGCGCTTGATTTCGAAGTACCTTAGCTAGAGGAAGATGTAGGTCGTCGCCATACTTTTCTTGGCCGATCAACATAATTTGTCGCATGTATTCCTGCGCTGCCTCAGAATCTCTCGCTTCGATGGCCTCAACAACTTTGAGGTGTAGCGGAAGTCCAAGATTCGAAATTGTATGGTCAGTTAAGCTTCGAGTAATAGTTCCGAAAACTAAGTTCTTAATTGAGCTAAAGAGAATAAGCAAAACTGGATTCTGTGAAGCTTCTGCAATGCGCTCATGGAATTTCACATCTGCAAGTACGCTCTCATTTGGATCCGTTGTTGGTTGCATATGGTCATTGCAAAGCGCCCTCAGGACTTCAAGATCTTCATCGGTACGTCGGATTGCAGCTAATCCAGCAGTTGCGCATTCGATCATCAAACGTGCCTCAATGAGATCAGCTGGTGTAACCAATCCCTGTCGTGCTGCATTGACTACGCGAAATGGACCAGTCTTCGATTGGTCCTGAATGTAGGAACCACGACCAGGTTGAACTTTTATCAATCCTTGCCCTTCCATGGAGCGAAGGACTTCACGCAACGTTTGTCGGCTCACGGAAAAGAGTGAGGCTAAATTTCTTTCGGATGGGAGGCGATCGCCAGGCTTAGCTTGAGCTGAGAAAATGAACTCTTCCAGAGCAGTTTGAAGTTCTCCACCACTTGGTGGAGTCAGCGATGTGCCAAGCACATCCTCAGAAACGAATCCGGAGGCTCCGGTAGTACTGGTCTGACCACTCATTCCGGTATCCTTCATCCCAACCCAGTTCCATGTCAAGGGTTTTCTCTAGATTTCGGAGGCCAAAATGAGTTCACAGAGAGTGATCATTACGGGTGGAAGCGGCGATATTGGCTGTGCCATGGGAGCAAGGCTTTTTCGAGATGGATTCTCGGTCACCCTTTTAGACCTGAAGGCGCCTTCGGAGGTATCTGATGACGTGAAAGCGCTGATGGCACTTTCGCAAGATGGCCATGACTGTCTATACAGGCAGGTGGACGTTACAAACCGAGCACGAGTCGATGAGGTTTTATCAGAATGCGAAAAAGATCTTGTCGCTGTCTTGGCAAATGCTGGAATCGTTAAATCAGAACCATTCTTGGATATCTCTGAAACGTATTGGAACCAACATTTGAATGCCAATCTGACAGGGGTTTTCCATACCCTGCAGAGCGCTGCAAGAATCTTTGTTAAGAACAAGCGCCCTGGCCAAATCATTATCACCGGATCATGGGTGGGTACTGTGCCTTGGCCTGAGATCGCTGCTTATTCGGCAACAAAAGCTGCAGTAGAAATGTTGGCGAAATCTGCTGCACGCGAACTTGCAGAACACAAAGTGAGAGTGAACGTTATCGCTCCTGGAATTGTGAATGCAGGATTAGCAAGGCATCAGTTAAACACTGAACCTCAGTATGCGGCTCGAGTCGCCAAGGTTATTCCGCTAAAAGAATTGCAAACGGCTGAACAGGTGGCAGATATTGCTTCGTTCTTATGTTCTAAATCTGGTGACTACTTAACGGGATCAACCATTTTGGCCGACGGCGGAGCATCACTTTTCCAATTTGACTAGAGCCTCAGTAACAACTTACTCCTTAATAAATTGAGGATACAAATCTTCAATCTCTTGTAAGTCCCGAGCCGAAAAAGCTTTAGCGTTCAATATTCTGGTGAGTACATTGCCAACGCTAAACTGCAATTCTGGCCAACCCAAAATTCTTGGCCTGACCCAAGCACCTTCTAGCGTCGAAAGTGTGTTTGCAAAGAAATCTGCTGTGAGTTCGTTGGCCTTCGCATCTTTCCAGACTGAAACATCACCTGGTTGGCCTCCGCCAGTTAAGTAATCACCTACCTGGATTTCTTTCGAACACATCGCCATTGCTGCTCTAGCAGCCAATTCTGGATTCTTCGACGCACTGGAAATACCGACTCCAGCACCACCCAGAATTGATCCTCGTGCTAATCCATCAAATGAAGGTATCTGATAATACTTAAGTAGGTTTTTGCGAAAATTCTTTCGAGAATAATTCGAGTACCCAAACATGCATACTCCGATTACATAGTCAGAACCTTCGGCAAGTCTCTCGGCAGTATCGATTGGATTAGATGTCGCGCAGAAACTTGGAACGCTTTGAGAAAGTTCAATCATAAAACTGATCGCTTTCTCTGCCGTGTGCTTGTCTATGAAACTATTCGTGGAACATAAAGGGCTACCAAACTGGGCAATAAGAGTTGCGAAAGAGCAGAATGCATCAACAGGCTTATGCGGCCACAACACTTTCCCTTCTTTGGCCAATGAGAGAACGTCATCCCACAATGTAGGTGGAGATTGGATTAAGTCAGGACGATAGGCACTGACTTGTGCTGCAGCATCGATGGCAAGAGCCCATTGCTTTCCACGATAAATATATGAATCATGAGATGGCCCAACACTTGAAATAGATAACTGATGTAACTCTTCTGCAGTAAGTAATTCATCAAATGGGATGATTGTGTTTGCGACCACAGCATCTGGTACGTGTGGGTGATCAAGAATAATCAAGTCAAAATCTTTATAGAACTCAATCAGAGGTTGGTCGCCAAAATCCAATAATGAGCGCGCCTTCCAGTCAATTGAAATCCCGCTTAACTCTTCAATCGCCTTATCGGCTGCAGTCAAGCAATCCAGCCCCCTTGGATGATCCCAAGTCATACCTTGCAGTTTTATAGTCATTCTTTCCTTAAATAGTCAGATGTGCAGCGAGTTATTCGAGACATTAAGTATAAGAATGTAACTCGGAAATCGTAACCCCGTCAAACAAATTACTTTTCGAGCGGACCTAACCGGTACCTATTCAGCTGTCCTACCGGACCTGATCGATTTCCGTGTTTTGATGAAAAAGCGCTGCTGCCATCATTTCCACATAGTCCCTGGATATAGCCAGGACCACCTGGGTGAGAATCAATCCAGTTAGTTAAGTCGTATACATTCCCATCGATTACAGACCAGCACTTGCTCGCAGAATTATTTGCTCGTACCTGTGCCATTGTGTAGCCAACTTTTGTTACAGATGGTGTTGCAGATGGTGTTGGGGACGCGGTTGGAGCCGCGGCAACCGTTGGAGTTGGAGTTGGCTTTGCACCACGTAAGACTTCTCCTGGTTCTTCTCTTTGGCCAACTGCAATAGTGACGGCAGCCTTTCTTTTTGCAGTAACTACAAAGCTATATTCGCCAGCTTCTGCAACTGCTTTATATCTGGCAAGGTACAAATAATTCACTCCGCTGTAAGGCTCGTAGAATTTCGTGCGTTCAGAGAACTTGATGGTTACCGAAGTTCCTTTAGGGCTGGTGATCACAAGAGATGGCAGCTGAGCGGCACGCATTGTGTTCTCAGGCTTTCTATCGAAAATTAGATACTCAACGCTGAGCGGATCGCCCTGTGCGAATCCAGCACGAAAGGCCTTCTTCTCCCCTGGCTTGTTAAACGCTGCACGAACTGCGAATGAAATGGTTCCATCAACAAGAAGTGGGCCCCGTGCAGCCGTTGTATCTGTATTGAGCAATTCGACAGGCTGATGAGCATAAGCAGGTGTAATTCCAATGAAGGCTAGAGCCAGTATCGGGATGAGCAACTTGCGCATGAGAAAACGCTACACGAAGGATTTGGGGTTCGCTCGTTTGAATTGTGTTCCGCCAGCGCACAGCACGCTCATTTGGCGTAAAAAGGCTTCTATTAATCGTAAAAACGACCCAATTCTTCACAAAATTTTTTCGATTAATTCTGATTTCTAATGCTAAATACAAAAGTATTCTTCTTCCATTTTTTTCTGAAATCGCGAATGAAAAGATTTACTATTCACAAGAGCCTACTCGCCCCATTAGTATTAAATTGATTACATAGCACATATGCGTGTGTTATAAATTTGAAATCTAAGGGGGACATAATGGAGAGACGGTCACGTTACGGTGTAATCGCCGCAAGCGTTTTGATTGGTCTAAGTTCGCTATCGCCAATTGCAGCAGAAGCTGCAGTTACAAAAATTACTTATTCGAATTGGCAATTTGCTGAACCTGGTAGAGGAGATGCACTCCGTGCAATAGTAGATCAGTTCAACGCCACTCACAGCACGATTAAAGTTGAACCAGTTTCTATTCCATACGCATCATATGCAACAACCGTGCTCACTCAGATGGGTGCTAAATCTGGTCCAGATGTAGTGACTCTTGATTACGACGTTATGGTGAAGGCGCAAGCTGCAGGTTTAGTTGCAGATATCACTGGCAAAGTAATCACACCAACCAGTGGTTTTGCTGCCTATGACTCTAAGTTTATTGTCGATGGGAAGCGTTATGGAATTCCTTGGCAAAGTACTGGTTATGCTCTTATTTGCAACAAGGCACTTCTCGCTGCTGCAGGCGCTAAATTCCCAACAACTTTCGAAGAATTTGTTGCGACTGTAAAGGCGACCACCAAAGGCACAGACCAATATGGCTTTGCAATGCGTAACACCACTCCACAAGAAGGCGGATGGTGGTATGACTTGAGCAACTGGACATACGGATTTGGTGGAGCTTGGACAGACTCAAAAGGTAATCCAACAATTAACTCTGCTGAGAATCTCAAGGGAGTTACAGAGTATGCAAAGTTCTACGATGCTAAGTACATCCCACAAGGTGCGGATGCAACTACTTATCGTCGTATGACATGGGAAGGCAAAGTTGCCTGCAATATAGATAACGGATCCGTTCCTACAATTTTTTCAGATTCAAACCCAGCAATCAAGGCAAATCTTCAGATTGGAAAAACTCCATTTCCAGTCGCAAAGAATGCCCAGATTCTGATTGGCACAAGCTTGAATGCTGCTTCAAACAAGCAAGCTGCAAGCGTTAAGTTTTTGAACTGGATGCTTCAGGCAACAATGCAGAAGAAGATTCAAGCAGCAATGGGCGCTGAAGCCATTGCTACGAAAATTCTTCCGCCAGCAGCACTTCTCAAAGACAAGCCATGGTTGAAGACATATGCAAAACTCGCTGACAACGGAGTACTTGTACTCCCTGCCGGTGCAGAGCTAAAGACTGCAGAAATCCGAAAGGCAGTAATTGCCCAGGTGGATAAAGTCCTACGCTCTAACTTGAGTCCAAAAGATGCACTTGATGCAGCACAGGCAGAAGTGAAGACAATTCTCGGGAAATAATCTTCACAGCCAAATATGGACAAGCATCGGGAGTAGTGGAAATGCTATTCCCGATGCTTGCACCAATTTTCGTCCAAATTCCGATCTATTCTTGATTTCTTGAAGGAGTTTTAGTCAGTGCAGAAAATTAAGCAGCGCAGCCCTAAGCAATTCTCAAGAAAATATGCGCACTGGGTACTGCTGGCTCCATCATTGCTATTCCTTGCCATGGTGATGGGATATCCACTTCTACGTGGTTTGCAGCTTTCTTTTACTGAGACTAATTCTCTGACGCCGACAATGAGTAAGGGAGTGGGATTCAAGAATTATCAGAATCTGTTTCAATCTCCTGGTTTTGTAGCTTCATTGGTTGTCACAATCAAATATGCAGTTTCAAGTGTTGTTGGCGCCTTGGGGCTTGGTTTGGCAACAGCTTTACTCATGAATCGCACAGCTAAAGGAAAATACTTCATTAGAGCCGCAATCACTCTACCTTGGGCCGCTCCACCGATAGCTGTTGCACTTATCTTTACATGGATGTTTAACCCTCAGTACGGTGTGATCAATGCAGGATTGCACGCGCTAAAAATTGTGCCGAAAGAAACTCACTGGCTGGATAGCCCAACTCTTGCACTTCCATCACTTGTATTTGTCACAGTGTGGATGACTTTCCCTCTGACCAGCTTGATTCTTCTGGCTGCACTTCAATCAGTTTCTAAAGAACTATACGAAGCAGCAAAGATTGATGGGGCTGGAACTTTCAACCTTTTCAGATATGTAACTTTCCCCTTTATGAAACCCACGATTTATGTAATGACGTTACTTCTCTCTATTTGGGCGCTGCGAAGATTTGATCTCATCTGGGTTCTGACTCAAGGCGGACCGGTGGATTCGACGACAACAATGGTTGTACGCCTCTTTAGAGAGAGTTTCGAATTTGGGAATTTAGGCTACGGGGCAACCATCGGGACAGTCGGTTTTGTTCTCTCAGTCCTGTGCACTGTCTTCTACTTCTTAGCTGCGCGTCGTGTTGAGGAGTCAACTCGATGAAAAAGTTAATCGGCAAAGTGTCAATAACCTCCTTTACAATTCTCATCGCATTCATTGCTATTTTCCCAATTTATTGGATGTTCACGACCTCGCTTCTTCCTACAAGCAAAATGTTTAAAGCAGTTCCTCAGCTCTACCCGAATTTTGGAACATCGGGCGGGTATAACAATTTATTCGAAGTTCTCAATCTTGGACTGTGGCTTAAGAACACAGCATTCATTGCAGCTGGTTGCACTTTGACTTCACTTTTGATGGGCATCTTCGCTGCTTACGCGATCTCACGGCGCAGATTCCGTGCGAAAGGATTCGTAGGCTTCATTATGTTTGCGACTCAGATGCTTCCGGAGGCGTTACTTCTTATTCCTTTGTATGCGCTGTTTATTAAACTGGGGCTCATCAACAGCCTCTACGGTCTGATTGTTGCAAATACTGCCTTCGTAATGCCGATAACTGTATGGATTTTGAAGGGCGCCATTGACAATGTTCCTTACGAAATTGAAGAGGCAGCAACAATTGATGGTTGCTCAATCTTTAAGATTCAAAGACTAATCATTTGGCCTCTAATCGCTCCGTCAATAGTTGCGAGTTCTGTGATGGCGTTTTTCCATGCTTGGAATGAATATCTACTAGCGACAACCTTCATTCTTGATCCTGATAAGCGAGTTGCATCCACAGGCTTGGCAACGCTAATTGGAGAACTTGCTACTCCCCTTGATCGAGTTATGTCGGCAGCGATGATTTACACCTTGCCACCATTGATCTTCTTCCTGCTTATCCAAAAACGCATTGTCTCTGGTTTGGCCAGCGGCAGCGTAAAGGGTTAATTGCTGCCTCCCGAACTGCTATTGATTTTCTTGTGGGGCTCCCTACTATTTCCTCATGAAAATTAAACTCCTATCTCTCCTGGCCATCACAGCTGCATTCACTCTTACGGGGTGTGGGGGCGAAAAAGAATCAGAGTCTGGTGATACCCAGACCTACTCACAGTGCCTAGAGACCGAAGCGGCTAAGTTGCTGGATGAGACTGGATCAAATCTCGACTTTGCAAATGAAAAAGCTGCTGAATTGTGCGCGGATAAGTCAGGAAGTTGAGATTCAAGGTGCGGTCGCTGGTCTAAGCACTTAACCTTGCGGAGATCCCGTGGGGATTAAAGGTTTCTAGGAGAGGTAACAACAATGAATGAGAAGGACTTAATTCAGCAGTGGAACAAGATGCGCGTGCAGATTATTCAGGCACAGGTTGCACCGGCATTGGTGTTAATTGCAATCACAGTGCTTTCGGCTCTGCATGTTTTTCACAAAGGGCCTGAATCAGCAAAGTTTCTAGCTCTCGGTGTAGCAGCTGCGACAGGAATCTTGGCAACAATTAGCCAGTACGCAGCAGTTCGTGAAGGCGAAGCGCTGTTACTTGATCTCAAGAAGGTAGCAAACCCTTCTGCGCTGACAAAGAAGATTGCTGATTCACGTGGCTTGCTCTCGCTTTCTGCTATTGCAATTGTGGGTCTTGATATTGCGATCTTCGCTCTCGTTGTGTGGGCAGTGCTTGGTAAGTAAATGGAATTTGGTTTTGTAGTTATTGCCATCTATGCGATTGCGGTCATAGCTCTGGTAACGCGTTTTGATGGTTCGAGAAAGAAGAAGAATCGATTAACTGGCCGCGGTGGCGACTTCGAATAGAAGTTACTTCTTTCTAGCTCGGTAACTACTCCATGCACCAGTGCTTCCCAGCGCCCAGATAACTAGAAGTGGTTGGAAGAAGAGGCGGATTAATCGCGCTTGGTCGCTATCTAAACCAAAAGCATCCACGCCATTTATATATTGCGAGATATTTCCCCAGAACACTGCGATGAAGAAGAAGGCAACTACCCAGCCGACTTGCACTCGATACTTCCACAGCGCAATCAAGCTAAGGCCAAGAAGTATTTCTACTACCCCTGAAGCAAGCACAACAAAGTCGGCATACTCTTTAAATAACGTCGGGACTTGTGCCTGAAACTCTTGGCGACTTGTGGTCAGATGCCCAATTCCTGCATAGGCAAGTGCCAAGCCCAGCAGTACTTGAGGAAGTCGGCGAAGGATCTGCATGCTCGAAGTATCCACGATGGTAGAGGTAGGTTCAGGTTCCTTGAATCAACAACTTCGCGTATAACTGCTAACCCTCTTGCCGGTCTTAGTTGTGTATCCCCTGACTGAACAACGCCCTCCGCCGCTGCTTGAACCAGAGTCACTAATGCTTTGAAAGGATTTCTTATTTTTGAAACCGTATAAAGTTTTTTTCGCTGCATACAAGGCGACTGGGTGGCGATCATCCTGAAAGAGAGAACCTTTACCGATTGGGTAACTCGCTTGGTAGGCACTGTAGGCATTCAGGCACTTGGACGGAAAAGTTGGAATCCAATCCTGTAATACGGGGCTGTACTCCCCTTGCTTATTCATATTCAGAGATACATTAAAACTGAATGCGACAAATGGGCCAGAGAAGATTCCAATTGGTTCGGCTCGCTCAGGAATCATAAAGTCATAACTTGGAAAAGTACTTGAAAAACTCTTTACTGCCTTGAAAGATAATTCAAATTGACCATTTGCATCAGTAGTAGCCTGGGCTAGCAATTTGCCTAAGTCCATGACACCTTCGCCATACGCTCGGACTTCAAGTGTGTCGAATGAAGCCAATAGGCCATGCCTAAAAAGAGTTCCTTTGAACTTAGTAATTCCGCCAATCTTGCCCGGCTTCTGTATTTGTTCAAGAACTATGTTGGAATCAAATTTCGTCTGCATCCAACCAAATTCGCATTGTGTGCGAACATTATCGATGGCGATGATTTCTGGACTCTTTGGAAGAATTGAAATATTCATCTTCAGTACAGTTTGAAGAGTAATCATGCTAAGAAGTGAAACTTGAACTTCGGCTACTGTTGGACTCGAGGCGTTTGAAAATTGACTAAAGCTATCTCCGCAGAAGTAAATCACACCTGAGAGTATTTTTGGCATTCTCTTTGTGTAAGGGCTTGGCACAACCATTCTTGTTGAATTGACACTCGACACAAGTCCATCAAATCTGCTTCCTGACGGCTGAATCATTATTCTGCCACCAACTCTTACTTCAATATTTTCACCCTCAATAAAATCTGATCCATCTGTTTTCGTGACTTTTACGGCTGAATAGGGACAATCTTTATACCCAACTGTCAGCGGGTAATAAATTGGCCAAATCGTTACATCTATTTTTCCATTTGAAGAACTGACGGGAGACTTTCCATCTGGGATTGCTGCTGCAGGAATCTGCGCAGCCGGAGTTGCTGCTTCCTGTGATGTTGTTCCAAGAGATGCTTTAACTTCAACTGAAAAATTTGATTGGCCAGAATTTGTACAGTGCACATTGAAGTTGTAACTTCCAAGAGCGTTGCCCGGAGTGTGAGTCACTGTATTGCCGTTTGCCCCAAGAACAAACGGAGTTGTTTTTCCGCCAGGGCTTGAAAGAACGCAGTTATCTCCTGATATACCTGTGATTTTAAATTTAAATGGAACCCCCGGGTACGCAACAGCTGGAACGCCCGTAATGGAAAGAGTTGCAGCAGCTGCCTGCGGTGCGACTAGCGATGCCAAGCACAGACAGAGGGCAATCAGGTTGGCATACTTTGGGAGGTGCTTCATATTCACAATAATACCTCCCGATTCCTGCCAAATTCATCTGCCATATCTACTCCATATTTAGAAACTAGCCTCAAGGAAATTCCTAGCGAGGCACCTTAACCTTCGCTCATTCTAGGATCAGAATTCACTCACTAAAAAACTTACTCGCGGAAGTTCTACTTCTCCAAATATGCAGGTGCAGTCTTTGAAAAGCGGATGTTTCCTGTGTTGCTCACCAAGAAGCCGGTTTCAACTCTAAACCCACCCCACGGTGCCATGAACAGTGGAACATCGATTGATAAAAATGCATTATCTGGCACAACAAAATCAGAGACAGATGTGAGTATTGGTGGCTCAAACTCTGAAGTTCCGATGCTGTGAATTCCTGAATAAACGCAGAGATCTATAAGACCTGCCTTGCGTAACACATCTAAGCCTGCGCCAGAAATATCTGCACCCACTGCTCCGACTTTCAGCTGAGCTTCAGAAGCAGCTGATGCTTCGATAGCTGTATCAATTGCGAACCTCACTTCTTTAGGTGCAGGACCCATTGAAACTGGTCGTGCAATAACTCCGTGATAACCCTCGTAGCGAGGTGCGACGGTAAGTAGTGCAAGGTCGCCAGCTTTGAGAGTGTTCATAGTTGTTCGAGTCAAAATTGGATAGGTATTTGTTTTTCCAAATCCAACAATTGTGTCGATTCCACTTCCTTCTGATCCCATCTTGCGCATTGTGTATTCAATCTCTGCAGCAACTTCGCGCTCTGAGACTCCAATTGCAAGTGCATCAATGCCAGCATTCAGACCAGCTTCAGCGATTTCAAATCCATACTTGAAGACTGCAATCTCTGCTGCACTCTTTGATGCCCGCAACATGCGATAGTCGAGTTCGAATCTATCCATCGACACCTTGGCAAATGAGAAAGAATTAATGAGTTCTACTAACCAATGCGGAAATGCGCTCTCACCCACAAAACCAATACGTGCACTCGAAGTGCCTGCTTCCTGAAGCAGGATATCTAGGAAAGATTTAAAGCTAATTGGCTTGGTGTATGGATACTCTTCTTCAGGCATATTGAATTCGTTGACAACATGAATAGAACCGATCTTGGCGGTGTTGTCATAGAACGTTTCACTTTCTGCACCTGTCGCAGAATGAATATCTCCTTGGCGAGGAACCACAGTGAGGATTGGCTCAAAATGCGCAGCATAATTTGTAAGCCAACGTGTGTGATTTGCACCAAATACCGCTCGATCATCTCCGTAGAAGAAGAGTAGGTCGATTGAGTGTGCCTGCATCAACTTCTGAATATTCGCCTTACGAAGCTGAAACTCGCTTGCTGGGATAACTGGAAACTGCGTCATGGTTCATTATCGCTCTGGATGCGAGGCAATCTCAAGGGTGTACACGCGCACATTTAGAGGATGTCAGTCCTCTCTCCTATCTTTATTGCATGTTCACATGGTTTCGTCATAAGGCAATGGATCGCGAGCTCACGGAGATCCTTGATACGCATCAGCGAGTCAAGGCAGATGCTGCGATGGTTCGCGATTATTTATTGCAGGTAATTGAAGATGATCGCAATGGAATCGAGAAGTTCAGTGATGCTGCGCTTTTACGGGCGCAAGAGATTATCGAGGAAGTTGGACCGGGGGCTTTTTACTGGATGACAGATATTGCGGCGCAGATGGTCTTTTTATCAGAGGCAACGCTGAGGGGCTTTTCTACCAATGTCAGTATTGATTTAGGTGCGGATGCAACTGCTGATTCGATTGTCGAAACAGTGGTGAAGTTGCCGTAGTTTTCTTCTCGCTACTACTTGCCCGCCTTACATTTTTCAGAGCAGTACTTCACGTTCTCCCAATCGCGAGCCCATTTCTTTCGCCACTCAAATGGACGATCGCAGCGAAGACAAATCTTCGGTGGGACTCCGTTCTTGGTTTTAGCTACAGCCATGGCGGTGCATCGACAGGTTTATCCCAACTGTCGATTGGTGCTTGTAGTGGATTATCAATCCAAAGGAATTCACCGTTGATGTTGGCTGATTCATCACTCACTAATTTCATAATCAGATCGGCAGCTTTCTTGGGATCATCTCCCCCGGTCTTTTCAACCCAATCAACCCATGATTTGTAATCTACGCCGGCCTCGCCAAGTGCATCTGCCTTAGCGCTGATATCAGCCCACATTTCACTGCGAACATCGCCGGGGTGAATAACATTGGCAGTGACACCACTTCCGCTTATCTCAGCCGCAAGGTGGCGAGTGAATTGATTGAGTGCAACTTTTGCAGTGGCGTATGCGCTATTGAGTTTGCCTGGTTGATGAAGAGCTGCAGCAGAACTGAGATTGATAATGCGTCCCCACCGTGCATCTAACATTGCAGGCAAGAATGCACGCGATGTGTAATAGCAAGAGATGGCATCAATCATCATTGTTTCTAGCCACTGGTGTGGATTGCTATCTTTAATCAGAGCGATGGGTCCAAAGATGCCTGCAGCATTGACAAGAATTTCTATATTGCCATGATCACGTTGAACTTGTTCGTGAAGGTCGTTGACGAATGCGAGATCGCTTATGTCGCCAGCAATAGATGTGATGCGTTGATTGGTTTCATCTTTATTCGGTGTGCGAGAGACGGCGATTACCTGATGGCCAGCGCTGGCAAGGGCTAGTGCAATTTCGCGACCGATTCCGCGTGATGCTCCGGTGACTAGGGCAAGTGACATGTGGTGATGATAGTTCCGGCTATATGATTTTGCCATGGCTAACCACGGCAATATGTATGGCCCCGCATTCACATTCTTAGGTATTCCGGCATGCGATCTTGATGACCCATCAACATATAAGGGTGCAGATGTCATCATCGTGGGAGCTCCTATTGATAGCGGAACTTCTCATCGCTCGGGTGCGAAATTTGGGCCACAAGCAATCCGTGGTGGCGATTACTTGCCCCATGATGGGCAACGCCCACATCTTGCACTTCGTACAGATGGATTGAAAGATCTGAAAGTTTTTGATGCAGGTGATTTGCTCATGCCTGGTGGAGATTTGGTTGCATCTCTTGCCGTATTGCGCGAAGCAACAGAGAAGATTTCGCGAGCAGGTGCAATCGCTGTCGTGTTAGGCGGAGATCACTCCATCGCATCGGCAGATGTTGCAGGCATTGCAAATCATTTAGGTCACGGCAAAGTATCGATGATTCACTTTGATGCACACGCTGACACCGGTGAGGATCAATGGGGAGCGCTAGTCGGTCACGGAACTCCGATGCGTCGTCTTATTGATGAAGGTTATGTTCGCGGAGATCGCTTCTTGCAATTAGGGCTTCGTGGATATTGGCCAGATAGCAAAACTCTCGAGTGGATGCGCGATCAAGGAATGCGTTCGTATGAGATGACGGAAATTCATCATCGTGGGCTTAAAGAAGTGCTCGATGAATCATTTGCAACGCTTACTAATGGGTGCGATGGCGTCTTCTTATCTGTAGATATCGATGTTGTTGATCCAGGTATGGCCCCCGGTACAGGGACACCAGAACCAGGTGGGATGACTTCGCGAGAATTACTTGAAGCCGTTCGCCGGATTTGTCTGGAACTTCCAGTTGTTGGCATCGATGTTGTAGAAGTTGCGCCGCCATTTGATAGCGCGGACATCACGGCAATTTTGGCTAACCGCGTTGTGCTCGAGGCGTTAAGTGCAATTGCTAAGCGCCGTAACGGAACTGCTTATGACCCGAAGCAGAACATACTCGATCGCTAATACTGGTCAAAACCTTTAAAACTATTGGTATTCACCAATTACTGTTTTATACATTCGCGAAAGAGCAAATTCGTGGTGTCCCCCACGTTCTGCCTTTGTCAGCTTCCCGTTTGCAACTTCAATGATTTCATCGAAAATGCGATCTCCGACTTGAGCAAGAGTCTCAATTCCGTCGGCAATCGTGCCGGCATCTAGATCAATGAGATCTGGAATTGCAGAATACATTGGCGTATTTGTTGAAACTTTTATGGTCGGCATAATCGCAGAACCAGTTGGTGTTCCGCGACCAGATGTAAATACGACAACATTTATATGTCCTGCGCCGAATCCTGCAAGCTGTTCAATGTCATGACCTGGGGTATCCATAAAGTACAAACCTGGCGTCAATGGTCTTTCGCCAAATTCCAGTACTCCTGTAAGTGGCGCATTTCCAGCTTTCTTTGCTGCGCCTAAAGATTTTTCTTCCAGGGTAGAAAGTCCACCTTCGATATTTCCACGAGATGGCTGCGCACCGCGAATGTCGATTCCCTCGTAGTTAATCGATGCTTCATAACGAGAAACCATGGCAACAATTCGTTTTCCTACTTCAGGGTCAATCGCGCGGGCGGCGAGTAAATGTTCTGCTCCAAGAATTTCTGTTGTTTCACCTAGGACAGACGTTGCACCCAGTTCAACGAGACGATCACTAGCTACGCCGAGAGCTGGATTGGCAGTAATTCCCGAGAGAGCATCAGAACCGCCGCACTCGAGTCCCAGAACGATTGCACTCCATGGCGCCTCTATGCGTTTTTGTGATTTTGCTTCAACAACATATTTATTGGCAACTACAAGTGCATCTGATTGCAATTTCTCAAGTGAGCCGATTTCAGGTAATGAAAGAACTGTAAAATTCTTAAGTCCTAACGCTTGCGCACCATCGATGATTGATTTCTCTTCGGCGCTTCCAATAATCAGAAAAACGACCGCGTAATTATTTGGATTTGATGCATACCCAGAGAGGGTAAATAGTATGCGCGTAAGATCGCTATCAATCTCGCCAGACCAATCGTGACTAATTGCCACGGCTCCGTCAGATGTGTCGGCAATTGTGCGAGCACTAGAAGCTAACGCAGAATGCAGCGGAAGAACTAGGACATTGTTACGCAGTCCCCAACGGCCGTCATCGCGTAAGTAAGCAAATAGCTTTTCGCTCATCACACGCTCCTGACAACTCGCGGTGCTCGGATTTCACCACTTTTATTCTTCTCTGCAATAGTGTGAATTCCATTTGCAACTGATTCGATCAAAGCGGTGATATCTGCCTCGACCTGTGATTCTGCTATATCAAAATCAGCGCGAATCGCCTGGTGCAGGACGCTCGAACTTGCGACATTGATAACTGGAAAAAGTGGGAATCCTGAAGGTGGCTGTGTTTCACTCGGAAAACTAATTACGATGTGCGCTTTCTCTTGTGCTAAACGAGAGAAGGATTCGGCAGATGAAAATGGTGAATCTGAAATTATTACTGTGTGGCCAGCTGCTTCAAGAAGACCTCTGAGATTCGTCATCCCCGGATAATCGCGACCATTATCAATTCCCACGCGAAGAGTTGTGATCTCTGCAGGAACTGGCACAAATGAAGTATTTAACTCTCGTGCTGCTTTCACTCCAGCTGCAACGGTGCCTTCTACTCCACCACTTTCTTGAATGATTCTGTACTGAGTCGATTCATTGCGCTCAAGCAACTTCGCGGCAAGTTCCTGTCCTTGGATAGTTTCGCAACCAAGGCCAATAACAAGAGCTGAATTCACATTGGGATGGTCAGCTAACTGGATAAAGAAATTATCAATACCTGCAACGTCATCTCCGATTATCGCGCAACCGTGTTGATGGGCAAAAGTGACGGCCTCAATTTCGGTGGCAATGCGACGGGAAACATGAGTAGAACAAATAACGGATGGAAGAATAAGTTGGTGATTGCGAATTCCACTGCCACGATTTCCGTGAGCGTATCCCTTGATAACGGTACTCATGACTGCGCCGATGAAAGTCGATCGCCCAAGATATTGTGGACGTGAACATGCTCACCGATAGCAATAGGTGCAACTGCATGCCCCATGCGCTCACCGTATTTGATGACTCCGTCATTCTTTGAAATCACTTGGGTCGCAATCTTGTGGCCACGCGGAATCCTGTTTAAAACCTTAATGGAGATGTCATCTTGTTCGACAGTATCACCTATCTCAAGATCGACTAGGCAGACGGCGATGTTATCGCGCGAATCTAGGATCAGTATTTTTCTCATGATGGCGCACTCTAGTGAAAGATTTTGCCGGGATTGAGAATCCCATTTGGATCAAGTGCTGCCTTTATCGATCTCATCACTGCAACCGATGTCTCGCCTGCTTCTTCCATGAGAGAGTCAATCTTGCCAACACCAATTCCGTGCTCGCCGGTGCATGTTCCACCCATTGCAATAATCTCAGATGTTGTTTTATGTGTAAGGGCACGAATTTGATCTAACTCTTCAGGTTTTCCAGGATCGGTAAGAATAAAAGTGTGGAAGTTTCCATCAGCGACATGGCCGAGTATCGAGAATGGGAATCCTGAGTCCTTCAAGATATTTTCAGCAACCGTAACCGCATCGGCTAACCTGGAAAGTGGAACTGCTGCATCTGTACTGATGCCACGTCTTCCAGGATGAGCAGCGATACCCGCCCAATACGCATTGTGTCGGGCTTGCCATAACTTTCGTCGTTGACCTTCTTCGGTGGTCCACTCAAAGTTAGTTCCGCCAAATTCTGAAGTGATTTCTTGAACAACTTTTGCATCTTCTTCTACGCCGCGAGGAGATCCATGGAATTCAAAGAGAAGTGTTGGGGCTTCTTCGAGGCTTAATCCATCGTGGGCATTAACATTCTTAATTGATTGCGCATCAAGAAATTCGCAGCGTGCAATAGCCACACCTGATCGCACAATCGCAATAGCAGCTTGCACGCCATCTGAAAGTGTTGGGAAGCGAGAGACCGCAGCAGCCATCTTCTCTGGGATACCAAATAGGCGCAGAGTAATTTCAGTGACAACTGCGAGAGTTCCTTCGGATCCCACGATTAAGCGCGCTAAGTCATATCCTGCAGATAACTTACGAGTCTCGCGACCTGCATGAATTACTGTGCCATCGGCCAATACTGCAGTGAGCTTTAGTACATTCTCACGCATAGATCCGTAGCGCACTGTGGTGGTTCCAGCAGCGCCAGTTGAAGTCATTCCACCAATAGTTGCATCTGCACCAGGATCTACCGAGAAGAACAAACCGTCATTAGCTAACTTCTTGTTAAGTGCAACGCGCTTCACGCCTGCCTGCACAGTGACTGTTAAATCATCTGGAGAAATTTTGAGAATCGAATCCATCTCACTGAGGTCGAGTGAGATGCCACCAAAGAGAGGCAAAACATGGCCTTCAAGTGATGAACCCACACCGAAAGCAACCACAGGGATTTTCTCTGCGTTGCAGTATGCAAGAACTTTCGAGACTTCTTCGGTGGAATGAACCATGACAACTGCAGATGGGCGAATAGGTGGAAATGCGGATTCATCGCGACCATGAGCATCGAGAACAGATTCATTTTGAGAGAGACGACCATCGACAAGAAGTGAGAGTGCTTTCACTTGCACATCAGTGAGATCAACACGTTGTGCAAATGCCATAATTTTCTCGATTCCTATCGATACGGATAACAGATTGTAGCCCCGAAGGGATTCGAACCCTCGTAGCTGACTTGAGAAGCCAGAGTCCTAGGCCGCTAGACGACGGGGCCGTGCCAAAAATAACTACTAGGACAAGTCTATTAAGTTGTACTGCAACTGCGCTGGGGTACCAGGACTCGAACCTAGACTTACTGAACCAGAATCAGCAGGGCTGCCAATTACCCCATACCCCAATATTCAATTTTTTTGCCCATCGGTTTTTCATGCCTAGTGCAAGGTGAGAAGTTTACCCCACTGGTTGAGTGAAATTTACAAGGCTAGAGCGGCAGAAATGCGTTCTAGGCAAGCATCCTTACCTAGCAATTCCATCGACTCAAACAGCGGCGGCGAGATTGTGCTTCCCGTTGTTGCAATACGAAGTGCCGTAAATGCAATACGTGGTTTTAACCCTAGCTCTTCAATCAACGATGAACGAAGTACGGCTTCGATTGATTCGTGATTCCAGGTATCGACGCTCTGCAACTCTTTAAGTGAGCGCTTAAGAATATCCTTAGCAGCACCATCTGTAATTTTAGATACAGCATCTGCATCAACCTGGAAATTGGCAACAAAGAGGAATTTAAGAAGGGCAGGTGCTTCATCTAACTTTACGATGCGCTCTTGAATAAGCGGCAGCGCCTTCTTAACAAGTGCAATTTCAGAGTCAGTTCCTGAAATTACTTCTGCTTTGATCAAGAATGGCAGAGTCCATTGTGCGAATTCTTCTAGTGAAAGTGCGCGAATCTTGTCGCCATTAATTGCCTCAAGCTTCTTCATATCAAAGCGTGCGGGTGAAGAATGCACCTTTTCGACAGTAAAGAGTTCGGTCAGTTCTTTCATCGAGATATTTTCGCGGTCATCACCTGGTGACCAACCAAGCAGCGCTAAATAATTACAGATTGCCTCGGGCAAATAACCCTGCTCTCTATACCAAGCGATGGAAACTTCACCGTTACGCTTAGAAAGTTTTGCATTATCTTGCCCCATAACAAAGGGAAGATGAGCGAAAACTGGGTAATCCTCAGGCTTGATACCCATTGCTTGGTAGACACGTATCTGGCGAGGAGTTGAGGACAGTAAATCTTCGCCACGAAGAACGTGCGTGACGCCCATTAAAACATCGTCTATGGCAACAGCGAGTGTGTAGAGAGGAGATCCATCAGCACGCACCATCACAAAGTCCGGAACAAACTTGTGATCGAAGGTGACTTCTCCACGAATTTCATCTACGAATGTTGTTGTGCCATCGGGCATACGCATGCGTACAACGGCTTCGCGACCTTCTGCCTTAAATGCTGCAATCTGATCTGCGGTCAGATTTCGACAGTGGCCGTTATAGCCCGGTGCAACATTTGCTTTGCGTTGGGCTTCGCGAACAGCCTCCAATTCATCCGGCGAGCAATAGCAGTGATAAGCATCGCCCTGAGTCAAAAACTTCTGAGCCCACTCTGCATAAATATCTAAACGCTGTGATTGCAGATATGGACCATTAGGTCCACCTACTTCTGGGCCTTCATCCCACTGGAGTCCAAGCCATTTCAATGTGTCAATCGCTGCATTGATATATTCGTCAGTGACGCGAGTTGTATCTGTATCTTCTATGCGAAAGAGAAATGTTCCACCTGTATGACGAGCATATGCCCAGTCAAACAGTGCAGTTCTGATATTTCCAACGTGCAAGTCTCCTGTTGGTGATGGAGCAAAACGGACTTTAACTTTTTTCGCTGTCATGGTTTTGCGCTCACCTTATTTGTTAGTTGGCCAAGGCCCTCGATTGACATTGCAACCGTGGATTTCTCTGGCATTGGGCCAATACCCGCTGGGGTTCCAGTGATGATGATATCTCCTGGCAAGAGTGTCATTACCTGAGTAACGAAATGAACAATATCTTCAATCGAGAAAATCATTTGGGAAAGTGTTGCATCCTGCTTAATTTCCCCGTTAAGCGTTGTGGTGATTCTTTGATTGCCGGGTACGAATTCGGTCTCAATCCAGGGCCCAATAGGACAAAAAGTATCGAAAGACTTTGCACGCATCCATTGTCCGTCTCTCTTCTGAATTTCACGAGAGGTGACATCGTTTGCAATGGTGTATCCAAAGATCACATCATTGACGCGTTCCTTAGGAACTTCTTTACATACACGGCCAATAACAATTGCAAGTTCTGCTTCGAAATCTATTGAGGGCGCCATAGCTGGCCAGACAATGGTGTCCCCTGGGCCAATAACTGAGGTATTTGGCTTCAAGAAAATAATTGGTTCGGTAGGGACCGCGCTTCCCATCTCGGCAGCATGATCTGCATAATTCTTACCTACGCAAACGATTTTGGAGCGAGGTATCACTGGCGCGAGCAAACGTACTTTTGTGAGTTCAATCTTTGCCGCAGTTTTTTGAATACCGTGATAAATCGGATCGCCAGCAATAATCGAAATCTGATTATCATCTTCTAGGATTCCAAAGAGCGGGTCGGTTCCTAATCCTGCATCAGGTTGAGGAGAGAATCGAACGACGCGCATGAGCCAATCTTATCTTTTAAGAGTGCGCAATGCCTAAATGGAGTGTTCGCTGCCCGTGGAATCTATGTAGAAAACTGTGGCATTCGGGTCAAAATCTTTAATCACTCTCGCATCACTTGGTGTGCTCCCTACAACTACAACGCTTTCAATTCCTGTTATTCCAGAAGCAAGTGCCACGGTCAGAACGGCTTGAAGAGCATCGAGATTAAGTGATGGTGAAACAACATTTACCGCAACATATGTGCGCCCAGTGGAATCACGAAGTGCAGCAGCTTGTTCAGTAGCACTACGAGCCAAAGTTGATGATGCAAGGGTGACAAGTTTTGTATCTTCTGGATTATTCATGCTCATCAACCTCCTCATCTAGGCGCTCAATAATAACTGAGCTAATTCGGCGTCTGCGACCTATTGGACGCTCCGAAGTTATTGAATAACCATGCAAGTTAATCGTTGACCCTGCAATTGGTACTCGCCCAAGTTTCTCTGCCATGTATCCACCGATGGTATCCACATCTTCGAACTCTTCGCGATCCATCTCAATTTTTAGCTCATCTGCTAAATCTTCAATGTGCATCGATGCCTTAGCGCGCGCCTTGGTCTCAGAGATCCAGTTGAATTCCTCGACACCATCATCGTATTCGTCCGCAATTTCGCCAACGATTTCTTCAATGATGTCTTCGATAGTAATGATTCCGGCTGTTCCACCGTACTCGTCGACAACGATGGCCAAGTGAATTTGGTCGCGCTGCATCTCTTTAAGTAGTTCTGCAGCTTCCTTATTCTCTGGAACAAAGACAGCGGGGCGCATATGCTGTTCAACTTTTTCGGTGGTCTCGGCCTCATGATGATCAAGGGCGCGCTTAGCTAAATCTTTCACATAAGCGATTCCGACGATTCGATCAATGTTCTCACCAGTAACTGGTATTCGTGAATAGCCAGAGCGAAGAGCGAGTGAAAGCGCTTGGCGAAGAGATTTATCTTTTTCGATCCAGACCATGTCTGTGCGATGAACCATAAGCTCTCTGACTAGGGTATCCCCCAGCTCAAAAACATTCTGCAACATTTCATGCTCATCGGATTCAACGAGACCACGATCATGAGCATGATCCATGAGTTCACGAAGTTCGTTTTCGTTGGTGAATAGACCCCACTGAAAACCTTTACCTGGTGTAATCAAATTTCCCAGAGCAATAACGCCTTTTGCAATGGGGGTATAGAGAAAAGCAAGTGCAAGACTTAACTTCTTACCGAATTGACTCACTGTTTTTTCCACTCTTCTACTATTTTTTCCTGAAGTGCAAACATCACTTTTTCTTCATCTTTATCTGCATGGTCATAACCCAGTATGTGCAATAAACCGTGTGTGGCAAGGATGTACATCTCTTGTTCGGAGCTGTGGCCAGCGCGAGCAGCTTGCGCTGCTGCAACAGCAGGTGCAATCACGATATCGCCAAGAGTCACGACGTCACCCTTTTTCTCAGGCATATCCATTGGGAATGAGAGAACATCGGTAGGTCCATCTTCTTGCATCCACTTGATGTGAAGTTCTTCCATTTCCTGTACATCGATGAAGCTCATGGAAACCTCGCACTCGGGATTGAGCTCCATATATGTGATTCCATAATTAATGAGCGATGTGATTTCCTTTTCGGGGATAAGCGCGCCAGATCTATTAACTAATTCAACGGTCATGGGTCTACTTAGTTGCTACGAAGAGGACGTGGAACTGATTTGGTTGCATCGTATTTATCGTAAGCCTTCACAATATCTCCGATGAGACGGTGACGAACAACGTCATCAGCAGTGAGCTCCATAAATGAAATGTCATCAACGCCGTCGAGAATATCTCTAATAATTGCCAGGCCTGAACGTTGTCCATTAGGCAGATCGTTCTGAGTGACATCGCCTGTAATGACCATCTTTGAGCCAAAACCAAGACGAGTCAGAAACATTTTCATTTGCTCTGGAGTTGTGTTCTGCGCTTCATCCAAAACAATAAAAGCATCATTGAGAGTACGTCCGCGCATAAATGCAAGCGGAGCAACTTCAATAATGCCGGTCTGCATCAGGCGTGGAATCGAATCTGAATCAATCATGTCGTGCAGCGCATCGAAAAGTGGACGAAGATATGGATCGATTTTTTCATTGAGTGTCCCTGGCAAGAATCCCAGCTTCTCTCCTGCTTCAACTGCAGGACGTGACAAAATGATGCGATTTACTTTCTTCGCCTGCAGGGCCGCTACAGCTTTTGCCATTGCAAGATATGTCTTACCGGTACCAGCTGGGCCGATTCCAAATGTGATCGTGTTCTCTTCAATGGCATCTACATACAGCTTCTGATTTGCAGTCTTAGGACGAATCGTCTTGCCGCGATTAGAAACAATATTGAGTGAGAGTACTTCTCCGGGATGCTGGACTGGTTCTGCCTCTAACATTGCAATGCTTCGAGTTACCGCATCAACATTAAGTGATTGTCCTGAGCGGATTACGACCATCATTTCGGTAATGAGTTTTTCGAGTGCAAGGCAATCGATATGCGGACCGCGTAGAGTGATTTCATTTCCTCGAACTGTGACATTAACTGAAGGAAATGCCGCTTCTATTGCCAACATATTTGCATCGGAAACTCCGACGAGTGAAACCATCGGAATGGCGGGTGGGACGGTGATTAACAGGCGTTCCATATAGCTGAAAATCTATCGTTAATAGGTCGAATTCACCACACGGAAAGTGCAGTGTTGAGTGCAGAAAGGGCAGCCAAACCCGCATGTGCTGAGCGCAGAACGGGTCTACCCATCACCACAACCTTGGCTCCGGCTGCAGCGAAGGAATCGACTTCTTCATCAGTTAATCCACCCTCTGGGCCAATGATGATTGCAATTTTCTTTGCTGCTGGATTAATCACTTGCGAAAGTTTTGCAGTAGCGCTTTCATGAAAGACCAGGGCAAGATCAACACGAGCAATCTCATCAATGATGTCTTCCGTTGTTGCTACTCCGACCACTGCCGGAATCCTAAAACGTCGAGACTGTTTGCTTGCCTCTCGCGCTGTTACTTGAAGTTTTTCGATTTTGTCATCAGATTTTCCGATACTTCTCGCTGCTTTCCACATCACTATTCGGTCTGCGCCACCTTCGGTAGAAAGTTCGATTGCTTCCTTAACTCGATCTCCCTTGGGTATCGCCTGAATGACTGTGAATGAGGTACTCAGCGCTTCTTCAAAACCAGATTCAACAACTTCAACATGAAGGACCTTTTTCTCAGATGTGCGCACTACAACTCGTGACCAAGCTCCTCTGCCATCACTGAGATTGAAGATATCCCCTACGTTTGTGCGCAATACACGAATCGCATGCTGTGCATCTTCGTTTTTGAATTCGTACTGCTCGCCAACTGCTTTGGGTAGATCTTCAACAAAAAAGAGAGTCAGCATTAGCGGTTAAACGCATCTCTGAATTTTGAGAACAATCCATCTTTATGTCCCTTAACCTTTACATCGCCCTCTTTTTCACCTCGCGATGATGCAAATTCTTTGAGCAGCTTCTCTTGATCGCGACTTAGTTTGTGTGGAGTAGCGACATCAACATGAACAATCAGATCACCACGATTGTTGGTGCGAAGGCGAGTCATACCCTTGCCTTTTACGGGAATAGTTGTTCCACTCTGAGTTCCACCCTTGATATCTACCTTTACTGGACCATCTAGGCATTCGACCTGCACGGATGTACCGAGCGCGGCTGCAGCGAATGAAACTTCGATAGCAATATGTAAGTTATCGCCATCACGAAGTAAGGATTCGTGATCAGATTCGACAATTTCTACATATAAATCACCTGCAGGTCCGCCGCCTTGTCCGACTTCACCGCGTCCTGCCATCTGAATTCGGTTTCCGGTCTCAACACCTGCAGGGACTTTAATGTTGATTGTCTGTCGAGCACGGACTCGACCATCGCCGCCGCACTCACGACAAGGATCTGTGATGACAGTTCCATAAGCAGAACAGTTATTGCATGGGCGGGATGTCATTACTTGGCCAAGGAAAGATTTCTGAACGAATTGAGTTTCCCCGCGGCCTTTACAGACAGGACACATTGTTGGCGCACTGTTGTTTGCAGTTCCGTGACCTTCGCACTTGTTGCAGACAACAGCTGATTCGAGAGTGATATCTCGTTCAGTGCCAAAACAAGCTTCATTAAGATCTACTTCAATTCGAATAAGTGCATCTTGTCCTTGGCGCATACGTGGACGCGGTCCACGATTTCCTCCGCCACCGAAGAATGCATCCATGATGTCGCTAAATCCACCGCCGCCGAAGCCGCCTCCGAAGCCGCCACCGAATCCACCTTGACCACCCATGTCATATTGCTGGCGTTTCTGCGGATCACTTAAGGTGTCATAGGCAGCAGTAACTTCTTTGAACTTGTTTTGTACCTCTGGATCAGGATTTACATCCGGATGTAACTCACGAGCAATTTTTCGATATGCCTTTTTGATGTCATCTTGTGATGCACCACGATCAAGTCCAAGCAGGCCGTAATAATCTGCCATTACTTAGCACTCTCAACAATATATCGACCGACATAACGAGCTACAGCAGAGACAGCTGAGATAGAAGCTGCGTAATCCATACGCGTTGGTCCTAATACTCCAAGTGAACCAAGTGATGGATCTGCCCCATATCCAACGGTGACCAGAGAAGTTGTCTGCAAGTTTGTCTCTAACTGTTCGCTGCCAATAGTTACGTGCACTGTTGGATGCGCATCACTGAGAAGGCGGAGGAGAACAACTTGCTCTTCAAGTGCTTCCAGGATTGGAGAAAGAGTTGGTCCCAAGTCTTCACCTGATCGCGCGAGATTTGCAGTTCCAGAGATAGCCATCAATTCTCGTCCATGTGAATCACCAATATTTGGGTACTTCACCACTGCAACTTGCTTAGTGATATCTGCCAATAACTTTGCACTGCGCTTTACAACATCATCAAGGTCATGTGCACCTTCTAGAAAGGTCTCAATTGCTCGTCGCTCTGCAGTCGATAGCGGCTTAACCGCTGCCAATTTATCTACAAAAAGTCTGTAACCAAGGTCAGTAGGTATGCGTCCAGCACTTGTATGTGGCTGAGTTATCAAGCCCTCTTCTTCAAGAACTGCCATCTCATTACGAATCGTTGCAGGACTAATCCCAAGAGAGCGCTTATCGGCGATTGCTTTTGAGCCGACTGGCACTTGCGTTTCCACGTATTCATCGACAATTGCGCGAAGAATCTCGAGGCGGCGATCACTGGTCATAGTTTGGCAATCTTAGCGCGCAAGGGTTAGCGAAGCATTTCTTGCGTAAGGCGGTCAGCAATCATCCGCCCTGTAGGGGTAAGGGCCAGAGCGTTCTCTCGCTCGATGACGTGGCCACTCTTGATGTACTCCATCACGCGCTCATACTGCGCAACAGTGAGCGCAGCTTTCTTTACACCTTCTGGCATACGAATTGCGAGCATGATGTATTCCGATTTCTTCTGCTCATCGTTAAGTATTTCCGAATCCTTTATTGGTGACTGACCTGCAAAGACTTTTTCCTTATACGCATTTGGATGTTTCACATTCCAGAATCGTTTCTGATCTATATGCGAATGCGCACCTGGGCCAAGTCCCCACCAATTTGCAGATTTCCAATACGCAATATTGTGGCGACATTGGTGGCCAGGCTTTGACCAATTAGAGAGTTCATACCACTTCAAACCTTTTTGTAGACACTGCTGATCAATAAGTAGATACATATCCGTCATTAAGTCGTCGTCTGGCATTGTGTATTCCCCGCGCTTAATCTGCGCAGCTAACTTTGTACCTTCTTCAATAATGAGTGCGTATGCGCTGATGTGATCGGTATTTAAAGAGAGTGCCTCTTTAACTGTGTTCGCCCAATCTGCCAAAGTCTCACCAGGTGCTCCATAAATGAGATCGACAGAAATTGATCCAAATCCCGCGCGACGAGCCATATCAACTGCAAGGCGCACATTTTCAGGGTTATGTGTGCGATCGAGAACTTTCAGCACATCGGGATTCGATGATTGCATACCAAATGAGATGCGGTTAAAGCCAACTGCAATTAACTCGTTGAGTTTCTCTTGTGTTACTGAATCTGGATTAGCTTCTAAAGTGATTTCGCAATCTTCTGTGATCCCGTTACGTGATTTGATTGCAGTGATAACGCGCCCTAGGTCTTTAGGGGGCAGTAGAGATGGAGTTCCTCCCCCAAAGAAGATTGTTGGTACAACATCAGTAGGAGCGTTCTCTAACTCTTTTAGAACGGCATCGATGTAATCACCAGAGACAATTTCTAGAGTCGCTCCATCTTGAAGTTCTGATGGGGTGTAAGTATTGAAATCACAATACCCACAGCGACGTACGCAGTAAGGAATATGTACGTAGAAAGAGAGCATGATCTTAGGATTCGAGCTTGCGCGCTGCTTTAATCTTTTCGATATCAGCGTCAGTTGCAAGAGCTGCAACGAATGCTTCTTGTGGAACTTCTACGCGCCCCACCATCTTCATGCGCTTCTTACCTTCCTTCTGCTTCTCCAGAAGTTTGCGCTTACGCGAGATATCGCCGCCGTAACACTTTGCAAGAACGTCTTTACGGATTGCGCGGATAGATTCGCGGGCGATAATTCTTGAGCCAATTGCAGCTTGAATAGGAACTTCGAATTGCTGGCGTGGAATAAGCTCGCGAAGCTTGCCGGTCATCATCACGCCATATGAATATGCCTTATCGCGGTGAACAATTGCACTAAAAGCATCGACTGCTTCGCCTTGCAAAAGAATATCTACCTTAACAAGATTGCCTTCTTCATCGCCTAGTTCTTCATAGTCAAGGGATGCATATCCTCGTGTACGAGACTTAAGTTGATCAAAGAAGTCAAAGACAATTTCAGCAAGTGGCAAGGTGTAGCGGATTTCCACGCGATCTTCTGAGATGTAATCCATTCCAAGCATGACGCCGCGGCGCTCTTGGCAGAGTTCCATGATGGTTCCGATGAACTCTGAAGGCGCCAGAATAGTTGATTTTACGATTGGCTCTTTGACGTTATTAATCTTTCCATCAGGAAATTCTGATGGGTTGGTAACAACAAACTCTTTGCCATCTTCCATGGTTACGCGATACACCACGTTGGGAGCAGTTGAAATAAGGTTCAGTTTTGCTTCGCGCTCTAAGCGTTCTCGCACAATTTCCATATGGAGAAGACCAAGGAAGCCGCAACGGAAACCAAAACCGAGCGCTGCAGAACTTTCAGGTTCGTAGACAAGTGCTGCATCATTGAGCTGTAATTTTTCTAAAGCATCGCGCAAGACAGGAAAATCTGCACCATCGAGCGGGAACAACCCTGAGAAGACCATTGGCTTCGGATCTTTATATCCGCCGAGTGGATCTTTCGTTGGCCGAGCGTAGTTTGTGATCGTATCTCCCACACGAGATTGGCGAACATCCTTAACGCCAGTAATCAAATAACCTACCTCGCCAACACCAAGACCTTTAGATGGAAGTGGTTCTGGGGAAATAACACCGACTTCAAGGGCCTCGTGTTTAACACCTGTAGAAAACATCTGAATTTGTTCGCGTGGATTAATGCGTCCATCAACAACGCGAACATATGTAACTACGCCACGATAAGAGTCGTAGACCGAGTCAAAGATCAGTGCGCGTGCAGGTGCATCAGGATCTCCGACGGGCGCGGGAATCTGATCAATGATTTGATCGAGAAGATCTGCAACTCCATCGCCAGTTTTTCCAGAGACTCGTAAGACTTCTTCAACTTTGCAACCAATGAGGCCTGCAAGTTCTGCTGCGAATTTCTCTGGTTGCGCATTAGGGAGATCAATTTTGTTGAGAACAGGAATAATCGTGAGGTTGTTCTCCATTGCAAGATAAAGGTTTGCAAGTGTCTGAGCTTCAATCCCTTGTGCGCAATCAACGAGAAGTACTGCGCCTTCGCATGCAGCAAGCGAGCGCGAAACTTCATAGGTAAAGTCAACGTGTCCAGGTGTATCAATCATGTTCAGGATATATTCCTGTCCATCGAGACCACTGCGCCATGGCAAGCGAACTGCTTGTGACTTAATAGTGATTCCGCGTTCGCGCTCGATATCCATACGATCGAGATACTGCGCGCGCATATTGCGTGCTTCAACTACCTCTGTAATTTGAAGCATGCGATCGGCCAACGTAGATTTGCCGTGATCAATATGGGCAATGATGCAGAAATTACGAATCTGCGCGGGATTTGTTGAAGCGGGTTGAGGCGCCTTGGCAATGGAGATTGCAGGCACTTAAGCGACCTTTATCTTCAGATAATCTTTAGAAGACGAGTTCGAATTAACGAACGCCGGCTTTAGCAGCAGCCTTAGCCATTGAAGACTTCTTGTTTGCAGCAGCGTTCTTATGGAGAACACCCTTTGATACTGCAATATCGAGAGCCTTTGAAGCGGCGCGGAGTTCAGCAGTTGTTGTAGCAGCATCACCCTTAGCAACAGCGTCGCGAAACTTGCGAACAGCAGTCTTGATTGATGATGAGACAGACTTGTTGCGA